>Ga0157345_1000233_pt1 | contig 8120 bp, 6 predicted proteins | sample MOy3yng090410_FD_105398 | JGI IMG/M metagenome (GOLD analysis project Ga0157345, IMG submission 105398) | Arabidopsis rhizosphere microbial communities from North Carolina - M.Oy.3.yng.090410 | ecosystem: Host-associated > Plants > Roots > Rhizosphere | place: USA: North Carolina | collected... | reverse complement strand
CGGATCAGGCTGCACAGTCACAATGGCTACCGAACTCCGGTGGACATGGAGGCCCTGGCGGCATGAAAAAGGGTAAAACCCTATAACCGTGTCCAGTATCGTTTGACCAGATCAGGTGAGGGGGTAAGGATCTACCTGACACCCCCCAATCCAGAATCAAACCCGAAACTGATCCATCAAACTCTGCTGCTGATTCGCCAGGCTATTGAGCGACTGACTCACCCGCGCCGACTCATTCGCCTGCCCGGACAACGACTCCGTCACGTCACGAATCGTCGCCACGTTGTTGTTGATCTCCTCAGCGACCGCACTCTGCTCTTCAGCCGCGCTGGCAATCTGCAGGTTCATGTCGCTGATCACCGTCACCGCATCGCCAATCTGGCGCAGCGCAGTCACCGCTTGGCCAACCTGTTCGACACTGCCCTGAGCCTGACGATGGCTGTTACCCATCGACCCGACCACATCCTGCGTACCGCTCTGCAACTGCTCGATGACCTGACGGGTCTCTTCCACCGATTCCTGTGTGCGGCGAGCGAGGTTGCGTACCTCATCAGCGACCACGGCAAAACCACGTCCGGCTTCACCAGCACGTGCCGCTTCGATCGCGGCGTTGAGCGCCAACAGGTTGGTCTGCTCGGCGATGGCACGAATGGTTTCCAGCACCGCGCCGATTTTCTCGCTGTTGGCGGCGAGGCCTTCGACCTGCACCATCGCTGCGCTCATGTCGGCGGCGAGGGTGTCGATGCTCGCGGTGGTGCGGTCGATCACCGTCAGGCCCTGACGGGTAGCGCGATCGGCATCCTTGGCCGCTTCGGCAGCCTGCGCGGCGCTGCGGGCGACGTCTTGCGCAGTGGCGCTCATTTCGTGGGATGCGGTGGCGACCTGATCGACCTGACGGTATTGCTGTTCCATGCCAGCGCTGGTCTGGGTCGCAATCGCTGAGGACTGATCGGCGGTGTTGCGCGCATCCTGCACCGAGCGTTTCACCTCGGCGATGATCGGCTGCAACTTGTCGAGGAACTTGTTGAACCAACCGGCCAACTGACCGAGTTCGTCCTTTTTGTCGTAGGCCAGACGGCGGGTCAGGTCGCCTTCGCCGCTGGCGATGTCTTCGAGCATGTGCGCCACGCCGAGGATCGGTTTGGTCACGCTGCGCGCCATCAGCCACACCAGCAGCAAGCCGATCAACGCGGCCAGCACGCCGAGGCCCAACTCGATCAGCGTGCCCGAGTTGTTGCTCGCGTCCAGTTGCTGCTTGAGCGCTTCGGCGCGGCTGACCAGGACCTTTTCCGGTACGTCGAGCAACACGCCCCACGACGGGCCCCCGGGAATCGGCGGGAACGGCGACAGCACTTTCAACTGACCGTTGCTGTGCAGGCTGCTGACGCTGCTGCTGCTGGAATCGAGTTTGCTCAGCAGTTCGGCGCCGCTGATTTTGTCCACTGCATCCAGGCGCTGGCTGAGCTTGCCGGCATCCGGGCTGTAACCGGCGAGCAGGCCGGCGGGGCTGATGATGCTCACGGCGGTCTGGCCGTCATAGAGCTTTTTGCTCGCGCTCTGGCTGATCGCTTGCAGGCTGTTGAGGTTGATGTCGACCGACAGCGAAGCGATGACTTTGCCGTTGACCATCAGCGGGAAGACGATGCTGGTCATCAGCACGTTCTGGCCGTCGATCACATAGAAGTAGGGTTCGATCACACACGGCTTGAGCGTAGCGCGCGGGCAGGTGAACCAGGCGTTCGCGGCTTGGCCGCTGGGGCCGGTGCTGGTGTCGGCCATGTCGCTTTCCGGCAGGGCCATCGAGGTGACTTTGCCTGGCGTTGGTTGCGACCAGTACAGGGCGAAACGGCCCTTGTCATTGCTGCCCAATTCGGCTTGGCCGGCGAACAATTCGTCCTTGCCGTCCAGCGCGTTGGCTTCGAACACCAGCGACAGGCCGAGCAGGTCCGGGTTGGCCTGCAACGCCGATTTGACCTGACGGGTCATGTCTTCGCGCAGGTCGAAGGCATCGAGAAAGCGTTTCTCGGCCTGTTCACGCAGGAACAAAACCTGGCGCGAGAAACCGTGGCCGTATTGATAGGCGTCCATGAACTGCTGGCGAATGCCGGCAGCCTGCACCTCACCTTGCGACTCGATGCGCGCTTGCGCCGACTCGGTGAGCATCTCCATGCTCGAAGCTTTCACCAGTGCAGAACTGTGCTCCATGCGATACAGCGAAAGACCCACCAACAGGGTCACGATACCGGCCAGGCAGAGGCCGGCGAGCAGGGTGATTTTCCATTGGATGGAAAGTTGTCTGAGCGACATGGAGACGTCCTTATTCGATAAATATCTGAGACTTTGCACTGTAACGGCCGCAAATCGGCTTTCTTTATCCTTGAAACTCAATATGACGGATTGCCGCACCCGAAATCGCCCGCTCGCTTTGACACTGCGGCCACTCTGCGGCACAGTGCGCGCCCTTCTAATAAGACCCTCTTTGCAAATCCGCCGGTCAACCGTTGGCGGACTCATCCTGTCTGGCGGTGTGTTTTCCACCGCAGTGTTTTTTGAGGTAGTGAAATGAATGCAGTCATAGCGGCAGTCGGCGTCATGCTGATTCTCAGCCTGTCCCGCGTGCACGTGGTGATCGCCTTGATCGTTGGCGCGCTGGTCGGCGGCCTGACCGGTGGTCTGGGCATCGATGCCACGCTCAAGGCGTTCAACAGCGGCCTGGGCGGCGGGGCGACGGTGGCGTTGTCCTACGCGTTGCTCGGCGCTTTCGCCGTGGCGATTGCCAAGTCTGGCCTGGCCCATGCGCTAGCCGACAAGGCCCTGGCGATGGTCGACCGTCAGCATGCGACTGGCGGTGGCAGCGTCAAATGGCTGCTGATCGGCCTGTTGTGGGTGGTGGCGATCGCTTCGCAGAACATCCTGCCGATCCACATCGCGTTCATTCCGCTGCTGGTGCCGCCGCTTCTCTATGTACTGACCAAGCTGCAACTCGACCGCCGCTTGATCGCCTGCGTCATGACGTTCGGTCTGATCACCCCGTACATGTTCCTGCCGGTGGGCTTCGGTAACATTTTCCTCAACGAGATTTTGTTGGCGAATGTTGCGCGCAGCGGCGTCGACATCAGCGGCATCAACGTCACCCACGCCATGGGCATTCCGGCTCTGGGCATGGTTTTCGGCCTGGCGATGGCCTTCATCACTTATCGCAAACGGCGCGTGTACGACCTGGCGAAGATCGAGCAGGTCGAGCAGGTCGCGGTGCAGTACAACCCGCTGAGCCTGATGATTGCCGGTGTGGCGATTGCCGCTGCGTTCATCGTGCAGTTGCTGCTGGACTCGATGATTATCGGGGCACTGGTCGGTTTTCTGATCTTCTCGGCATCAGGCATCGTGAAATGGCGCGAGACCGATGACCTCTTCACCGAGGGCATGAAGATGATGGCGATGATCGGCTTCATCATGATCGCCGCGTCTGGTTTTGCCGAAGTGATGAAGGCCACTGGCGAAGTGCAGACGCTGGTTGAATCCTCGGCGTCGTGGATCAATCACAGCAAGGGTATCGGTGCACTATTGATGCTGCTGGTCGGGTTGCTGGTGACCATGGGCATCGGTTCGTCGTTTTCCACCGTGCCGATTCTGGCAGCGATTTTCGTGCCGCTGTGCGTGCAACTGGGCTTCAGCCCGATCGCTATTGTATGCATCGTCGGTACCGCTGGTGCGTTGGGCGATGCCGGTTCGCCTGCTTCGGATTCGACGCTGGGCCCGACCTCCGGCCTGAATATCGACGGTCAGCATCACCACATCTGGGACACCGTGGTGCCGACGTTCCTGCACTATAACTTGCCGTTGCTGGCGTTCGGCTGGGTGGCCGCAATGGTTCTTTAAACCCCACGTCTCCCCTGTAGGAGTGAGCCTGCTCGCGATAGCGGTGTATCTGTCAGTACATCTGCCAACTGATACACCGCTATCGCGAGCAGGCTCACTCCTACAGGGGATGGGGTGACCACGGACTCAACTTTTGCTTGCGCGTGCCGTTAAAGCCTTTAACCACGCCAATAAAACCAAAAGAGTGAGCTCCCACAATGCGCCTGAGCCTCAAGGCTAAAGTCCTCTCCCTCGCCGTTCTCCCGGTGTTGCTCTTTGCGCTGGTCATCAGCCTGACCACGCTGTTCATCCTCCAGGAACAAGCGCATAAAGAGGTCGAACAGACCCGCGAACGTCTGCTCGGCGATGCCAAAGCCACTTTGCAAAGTTACGTCGCCGTGGCCATGACCACGATCAAACCGCTGTACGACGCGGCGGCTCCCGGTGATAACGAGGCGCGAGCGCAGGCGATCAAACTGCTGTCGGGTATTCGCTACGGCAAGGACGGCTACTTCTTCGGCTACGACTCCGAGACCGTGCGCCTGTTCAAGGCTAATGACCCCGAAGGCGTGGGCAAAAGCTTCAAGGACAACCGCGATCCGAACGGCGTCTACGTCAATCTCGGTCTGGTGAAAGTAGCGAAGGACGGCACGCACTATCTGCAGTACAGCTCGCCACTGCCGGGGAATGCCAAGGTGCTGGTGCCGAAACTCGGCTACACCGAATATCTGGCCAAGTGGGACATGGCCGTCGGTACTTCGGTCAACCTCGACGGTATCGAGGCACAAGTGGCGTTGGTCGAAGCGCAGGTGCAGGAACGTGTGCAAGGCGTGGTGCTGAGCATCGTCGGCGTGGCGGTGGTGGTGTTGTTGGTGATTGCGGCAGCGGGGATGCTGCTGGCCAATACCATTTTGCGTCCGCTGAATTTGATGAAGGCCAACCTCGATGACATCGCGGCGGGCGAGGGCGATCTGACCCGTCGACTGAACATCACCAGCCAGGATGAACTCGGCGAACTGGCCGGCTCGTTCAACCGTTTCGTCGACAAGATCCATGGCCTGGTGCGGCAGATCACCGAAATGACCACGCAACTGACCGGGCTGGTGACGCAGGTGTCGGATCAGGCCCAGCGTTCGGATCAGGCGATGGAGCGTCAGCGTCACGAGACCGATCAGGTCGCCACGGCGATCAATGAAATGTCCGCCGCCGCACAGGAAGTGGCGAAGAGCGCGCAGAACGCCGCCGTCGCTGCTCAGCAGACCGACGAAGAAGGCCAGAGCGCCAAGCGTGTGGTGGCCGGCAGCATCAAGCAGATTCATGCGTTGGTGGATGATATTCGCAGCAGCGGCGTGTCGCTCGACAGCCTGCAGCAGGACGTGACGTCGATTGTCGGCGTGCTCGGGGTGATTCGTTCGATCGCCGAGCAGACCAACCTGCTGGCATTGAACGCGGCGATTGAAGCGGCGCGGGCCGGTGAGGCCGGGCGTGGTTTTGCCGTGGTGGCGGATGAGGTGCGGGCATTGGCCAGTCGCACGCAGATCAGCACGCAGGAAATTCAGGGCATGATCGATCGCTTGCAGGCGGGCACGCAATCGGCGGTCGAAGCGATGCGCCGGTCCAGCGAGGCGGGTGACGGCACTTCACAGCAAGCCAATCAGGCCGGGGCTTCGCTGGATGCGATGGCCGAGCTGATCGCGACGATCAACTCGATGAACGCGCAGATTGCCAGCGCGGCGGAGGAGCAGACGGCGGTGGCCGAAGAGATCAACCGCAGCGTGCATCAGATTGCGGTGGCGGTGGACAGCGTGGCCGATGAAACGCAGTTGGGTGCGCAGACGTCGCGCAGTCTGGCGGAGCTGGGGCAGCGCCTTGGCAAACTCGTCGGTCAGTTCCGGATCTGACCGCTTGAAAAGCCCCTCACCCTAACCCTCTCCCGGAGGGAGAGGGGACTGATTGGGGGATGCTTTGGAACTACGCCGACCTGAAACAGCTTTACCGAATCCATAATCGACAGAATCTTTCAGGTCGATGGATGACCCGAGACACCTCGGTCAGTCCCCTCTCCCTCCGGGAGAGGGCTAGGGTGAGGGGCTCTTGATCTTCAGCCCCTCAAGGTCTATCCCAATAGGGCACTTCACCAAAGCATTCGACAAAGAAATCAATCACCGTCCGCACCTTCACCGACAACCTCCGGCTCCCCGGCCACAACACCGCAATCTGCTGCGGCTCAAGGCTATTCGACACCTGATAGTCCCCCAGCACCGGCACCAGCGTGCCGTCGCGCACCGCTTCACCAATCAGCCACGACGGAAACATCACCAGCCCCAAACCCTGTTCAGCGGCTTGGGTGAGGGTGTCGGCGTGGTTGCCGGTGATCGGGCCTTTCACCGAATAGGGCGTCCAGTCCTCGCCTTCGCGGCGGAAAAACCAGCGCTGCTGGCCGGTCGCGCCTTTGTAGGCCAGGCATTGGTGCTGCGCGAGATCTTCGGGTTTTTGCGGCGTACCGTGGCGTTTGAGATACGCCGGGCTGGCCGCGACCTGAAAGCGATGCGGCGCCAGGATCCGTGCCTGCATGCTCGAGTCGTGCAGCGGGCCGATGCGAAACAGCAGGTCGGCGCCTTCCTGCAACGGATCGACGTAATGGTCGGTCTGCTGGATATCCAGTTGCAGCTTCGGATAACGCGCGCACAACTTGCCCAGCCACGGCGTCAGATGGCGCTGACCGAACACCACCGGGGCGTTGATGCGCACCAGACCGGTGGGTTCGCTTTGCTGTTCTTGCAACGCTTGTTCGGCTTCTTCCAGTTGCACCAGTACCAGCCGCGCATGATGACCGAGCATGCGCCCGGCTTCGGTCGGTGTGACGGCGCGAGTGTGGCGGTAAAGCAATTGCTGGTTCAGCGCCTGCTCCATCAATTGAATCTGCCGGGAGATCGAGGAGGGCGCTACGCCTTCGCGCCGGGCGACTTCGGAAAAACTGCCGTGATCGAGCACGGCGACAAACAGCCTTAGCGCCTTGAATCCGAGTTCGTTTAGCCCGTGCATCATGTGTCCTGTTGTGCGAGTTACGCAAAAGTGTTGTCCGGATGCTCCCATTTATCGCACAGCTTGACCAGCCGATAATCCGCGCCATCGTTTACTTGAGTGGAAGGTTGTTTATGCAGACGTTGGATGAGGTGAGCGTTAGCGCGCCGGCGACGAAATCGGGATTGCGCTTGTTGCTGCTGCCGCTGGTGATTCTGGCGGGCATGGGGTTATCGGTGGAGGCGGGATTGCTCGGGCCGTTGGGCGTGCAGGTCGGGCATCTGTGGGCGACCTTGAGCATCTTTGGTGTCGGCTCGGCGATTCTGTTTTTGCTGCTGTTGTTTGCCGGCCCGCAAAAAGGACCTGCGCTGACCGATCTGCCGCGCTGGCAGTTGATTGGCGGGTTTCTGGGGCCGATGTATGTGGTGGTGCTGACGTTGGCGACGCCGCATATCGGCATTGCCATGACCATGATCGCGATTCTGTCCGGTCAGGTGGGCAAGAGTGTGCTGATCGACCATTTCGGCTGGTTCGGCGCGACGCGCAAGAAGGTTAATGCCGAGCGCTGGCTGGCGTTGGGGTTGATTGTGGTGGCTTTGGTTTTGATTGCGCGGGGGTGAGTGATGAGTCTGATTATTTTGTTGGCGGTGGTGGTGTTGGCCGGTGCGGTGTTGAGCGTGCAGGCGGCGATCAATGGGCGTCTGGGCGAGTCGGTTGGGGTGTTGCGCAGTAGTTTGTTGACGTTTGTTGTGGGCGCCGTGACGACGGGGTTGTTGATTTTGTTTTTTGAGCCGGCCCATGCGGTGAGCCTGTTGGATGTGCCGAAGTGGCAGTTGACGGGGGCGTTGTTTGGCGTGGTGTACATGATGGTGATGGTCGGGGCGGTGCCGGTGGTGGGGACGGCTGTGGCGACGGTGGCGGTGATTGTCGGGCAGTTGGGGATGGGGATGTTGATTGATAATTTTGGCTGGTTGGGGAATCCGGCGATTGAGTTGTCTGGTTCGCGGATTTTGGCGATGGTGTGTTTGGGGGTGGCTTTGGTGTTTATGTATCGCAGTTCGCGTCAGGCTGGGTGAGTTGAGGTGAGTACATATCCGTTGCTGCGGTAACGGCCACTTAGGGTTCCGCCCTTACGGCCATCCCTTTCAAGGTCTTCGGTAAAATCCCCTGAAATTTCATTCAGGGATCCCCAAACGATGTGGGCCGATGTTCTAGCGCGTTTCGAGAAAAAAGCACCT
>Ga0157345_1000216_pt1 | contig 8651 bp, 10 predicted proteins | sample MOy3yng090410_FD_105398 | JGI IMG/M metagenome (GOLD analysis project Ga0157345, IMG submission 105398) | Arabidopsis rhizosphere microbial communities from North Carolina - M.Oy.3.yng.090410 | ecosystem: Host-associated > Plants > Roots > Rhizosphere | place: USA: North Carolina | collected... | reverse complement strand
TCATTCAAGGCTTCGACCACTCGTCACCCGTGCCTGCGGTGACACTCTCTTCCAGCTGCTCGTAGTCCTGTTCCCACAAGTGCTACCGAATTGCTCACAGCTTGTGGGCCGGGGCGCTTGCCAGCCCTGATGGCCATTTAAATCCCCCTGCCTTGCAAGACATATATAGACACATTCCGACGTCGTTTTTAGGAGTTATTGAACGCGCATTCAAATTTAGGCATGGCAATTGCTCTGTCATTACAAAGCCCGTCTCCCACGCGAGAACGATGGCAATAAAAAGAGCCTCCGCCTGAGGCCATCACCCGCTTTGTGTGAGGAGATACCGCGATGACGACGTTCAACTCCGGGGCCCAACCCCAGAACCGTGCGCCTCAATCCATCGGCTTTCTGCTGCTGGACAATTTCACGCTGATTTCTCTGGCCTCCGCAGTAGAACCCCTGCGCATGGCCAACCAATTGTCTGGTCGCGAGCTGTATCGCTGGAGCACCCTCACCGTCGATGGCGGTCAGGTGTGGGCCAGTGACGGTCTGCAAATCACTCCCGACGCTTCCATGCACAAAGCGCCGCCGCTGGACACTGTGATTGTCTGCGGCGGTATCGGCATCCAGCGCACTGTCACCCGTGAACACGTCTCGTGGCTGCAAAGCCAGGCGCGTCAGTCCAAGCGTCTCGGCGCCGTGTGCACCGGCAGTTGGGCGCTGGCTTGCGCCGGGTTGCTCGACGGTTTCGATTGCAGCGTGCATTGGGAATGTCTGGCGGCGATGCAGGAAGCTTTCCCGCGCGTGGCCATGAGCACGCGTTTGTTCACCCTGGACCGTAACCGTTTCACCAGCTCCGGCGGCACCGCGCCACTGGATATGATGCTGCACCTGATCAGCCGCGATCACGGCCGTGAACTGTCCGCCGCGATCTCGGAAATGTTCGTCTACGAACGCATCCGCACGAACAGGATCACCAGCGCGTGCCGCTCAAGCACATGCTCGGCACCAACCAGCCGAAACTGCAGGAAATCGTTGCGCTGATGGAAGCCAATCTGGAAGAGCCGATCGACCTGGATGAGCTGGCGGTGTACGTCGCCGTGTCGCGTCGACAGCTGGAGCGCCTGTTCCAGAAATACCTGCACTGCTCGCCATCGCGTTACTACTTGAAGCTGCGTTTGATTCGCGCCCGGCAGTTGCTCAAGCAAACGCCGATGTCGATCATCGAAGTGGCGTCGGTGTGTGGTTTCGTTTCGACGCCGCACTTCTCCAAGTGCTACCGCGAGTACTTCGGCATTCCGCCGCGTGACGAGCGCGTAGGCTCCAACACCACCCAGCAAGTGGCGATGCTGCCGCTGCCGCAGGCAATCGTGATGTCGCCGCTGTCGGGGCCGATGTCGGCGTTGAGTCAGGCGCGTAATGAGTCGACGTTTGCCAGTGTGAGACTGTAGACCGAGTCATCGTTCTTCGCGAGCAGGCTCGCTCCCACAGTAGGAATGCATTCCAATGTGGGAGCGAGCCTGCTCGCGAATGGATTTATCAGGCGCTATGGCTTTGCTGGTAGTCCGCCAGTGCCGGCAACAACTGTTTGTCGATCGCCTGACGCACCGCCGGCTGAATGCTGGCGCCGCTGGTGTACATGTCCTTGACCATCTTGCGCAGTTCAAACGCGCGAACATTATCCAGACCGCGCACCGCACACTCGCAAGCCTGATCGGCGGTAGTGCCACTGGGTACTTGAATGCCCAACGCCTTGAGCTGGCCCAACAAATCTTCCTGATCGATCAAATCGGCATACATCATGACGCGCATCCTTCTTCAATAACGGAGGTCGTGGCTCGATTCTGGTAGCCACGTCGGGGCACGGCAAGGGCGTTTTGTCGCAGTGGCTGCGACGGCTATGAACAGGTCGTTTTCGGCTAACTTGCCGCTCAAGGGAGTGGGCACACTGAGCTCAGCTCGCAACACGAAGGTTTGGTCACCCTCGCACGGCAGCTCCTCAACAGTACCCTCTGCCCCGATCCTGTCACGGCTGGTATCGGGGCTTTTTTTTGCTGTGAATCAGTGAGTGATTTGTTGTTCCCGCTGACGCCTTCGCGAGCAGGCTCGCTCCCACAGGTGAACGCGTTCATTCATGGGAATGCGATTAAATGTGGGAGCGAGCCTGTCTCCGGGCGGCGTTCCGACGAAGAACGCTGACGCGGTCTAACGCTGCAACACCAGAATCCGCGACAACAATTCATCTCTGTCGATATAGCAGCCCTGGAAATGCCGCGCCCCCGTGGCTGGATCAAAGGCATTGCGCGCATGCAAGGTGCGGCGGTTATCAAAACACCACAACTCCCCCCTGGCTCTTCACGCCACCAAGCGCGCTGATCAACGGACAAGTACGGAAGTCGGCAACAGCGGCAGCGGTGTACCTGGCGGGCTCCTTGCGATCGATGGATTTACCTTGCAGGTGGCAGCGCGATCACGCGGCCGATGTAAGCGGGAGCGGGCAGGTCTTGCTGCTCGGCGACGATGCTTTGCAGGCGGCTCAACGTGTCCGGGCTGAACGGCGCCGAGCGCGGGCCGGCGAGGTCGACGTGCAACAGCATCTGTTCGTTGCCGGCCAGTTCCTGCTCGTCACCGACCTTGTGCAGGCTGTGATAGAGGTGCAGGCGTTTGCTGTCGTGGCCGATGATTTGCGTGTGCACTTCGACCTCGGTGTCGAGCTTCACTTCGTGCAGGTAGTTGAGGTGCAGTTCAAGGGTGAACAGTGAGTGGCCGCTGGCTTCGCGGTTGCTGCTGTCCATACCGAGGCGGTCCATCAGGGCGTCGGTGGCGTAGCTGAAAATCAGCAGGTAGAAGGCGTCGCGCAGGTGGCCGTTGTAGTCGACCCAGTCGGGGATGATTCGAGTTTGGTAGGTGGTGACGTGCGGCATGGCTTGGGTTCCGGGTATTGGGCGGTTTTTAAGATCAAGAGCTACCCCCTCACCCCAGCCCTCTCCCCCAAGGGGGCGAGGGGGAAAGGGAGCCGATCTTTATGCTATTCAAAACTTGAGTTCGGCTCGGTGGTGCAAGTCGGCGTAACTCGAACAATCAACACGGTCAGTCCCCTCTCCCTCAGGGGGCAGAGGGGGAAAGGGAGCAGATCGGAGGCCTTTCAAAACTCGAGTTCGGCTCGGTGGTGCAAGTCGGCGTCACTCGAACAATCAACGCGGTCAGTCCCCTCTCCCTCCGGGAGAGGGTTAGGGTGAGGGCAGCGATGTCATGCCAGACACATCACTCGCTGAAACTCATCCCATGCTTTTCCTTGGTGGTCTTCACCGCCTCCAGAACCGCCAGCAAGCAATCATCACGATAGCGCTCCAGCGCCGAAATACTGTGACGACCAAGCTGATCACTGGTGCCATCGACCACATCATCAATCAACTTGTCAGTCAGCTCCGGCGCCGGCAGATAGGTCCACGGCAACTGCAACGCCGGGCCGAATTGCGACATGAAGTGGCGCATGCCCGCATCACCACCGGCCAGGGTGTAAGTCAGGAACGTACCCATGAACGACCAGCGCAAACCAGCGCCAAAACGGATCGCATCGTCGATCTCGCCAGTGGTCGCGACACCGTCATTGACCAGGTGCAGCGCCTCTCGCCACAACGCTTCAAGCAAGCGGTCGGCGATAAATCCGGGCACTTCCTTGCGCACATGCAACGGGCGCATGCCGAGGGATTCGTAGACTTTCATCGCCGCTTGCACGGCTTCCGGCGCAGTGTTCTTGCCGCCCACGACTTCGACCAACGGCAGCAGATAGACCGGGTTGAACGGGTGGCCTACCACGCAGCGCTCCGGGTGCGTCGAGCTCTCGTAGAACTCACTCGGCAACAGGCCCGAAGTGCTCGAGCCGATCAACGCATTCGGCTTGGCTGCCGCGCTGATTTTGCTGTGCAGATCGAGTTTCAGCTCCAGACGTTCCGGAGCGCTTTCTTGAATGAAGTCGGCATCGCGCACGCATTCTTCGATGGTCGCGACAAAGCGCAGACGATCCTGCGAAGCACCCGGCGCCAGACCGTTTTTCTCCAGCGCACCCCAGGCGTTGGCCACGCGTTTGCGCAGTGCCGCTTCGGCGCCCGGTGCCGGGTCCCAGGCGATCACATCCAGGCCATGGGCGAGGGCGCGGGCGACCCAGCCACTGCCGATGACACCGCTGCCCAGCGCGGCGAAAGTTTTGATTTCGGTGATAAAGCTCATGGCGACATTCCTGAATAGTTCGGCGATCAACTGTGGGAGCGAGCCTGCTCGCGAAAGCGGTGGCTCTGCTGATGAAGATGCTTCGGATGTACGGGCCTCTTCGCGAGCAGGCTCGCTCCCACAGGGGGAAATGAGTGGTCGTTTAGCCGCGCTGGGTCAGGCCCATTTTCTTGCGGCCTTCGGCAGGCGTGAGCACGCGGGCGCCGAGGCGGCTGAGGATTTCGCTGGCGCGCTCGACCAATTGGCCGTTGGTCGCCAGCACACCCTTGTCCAGCCACAGGTTGTCTTCCAGCCCGACCCGCACGTTGCCGCCCAATAGCACCGCTTGCGCCGCCATCGGCATCTGCATCCTGCCAATCCCGAACCCGGCCCACACCGCATCCGCCGGCAAGTTATCGACCATGGCTTTCATCGTGGTGGTGTCTGCCGGCGCACCCCATGGAATCCCCAGACACAGCTGGAACAACGGGTTATCGAGCAAACCTTCCTTGATCATCTGCTTGGCAAACCACAGGTGCCCAGTGTCGAAAATCTCCAGCTCGGCCTTCACGCCCAGCTCGGTGATGCGCTTGGCACCGGCACGCAGTTGCGCCGGGGTGGAGACGTAAATGGTGTCGCCATCGCCGAAGTTCAGCGTGCCGCAATCGAGGGTGCAGATTTCCGGTAGCAACTCTTCAACGTGGGCGAGACGGGTCAGCGGGCCGACCAGATCAGTGTTCGGGCCGAACTCCATCGGGTTCTCGCCAGCGCCGATTTCCAGGTCGCCGCCCATGCCGGCGGTGAGGTTGACGATGATGTCGACGTCCGCCTCGCGGATGCGCTCCATCACTTCGCGGTACAGCGCCACGTCACGGCTGAACTTGCCGGTCTGCGGATCACGCACGTGGCAGTGCACGACGGTGGCGCCAGCCTTGGCCGCTTCAACGGCGGCTGCTGCGATCTGTTTCGGGGTGACCGGCACATGCGGGCTCTTGGCGGTCGTGTCGCCAGCACCGGTGAGTGCGCAGGTGATGATGACGTCGTGGTTCATGGTGCGGTTTCCTTCAGGCGTGATGTGTCTGTCCGCAGCCTTTTTCGGGGCTGCGAAGCGTCGGTCAGTCCTCTCTCCCAATCTGGGAGAGGGGCTTTTCAATAGAGGGTTATTTGCTGGTCAACTGCAGGTTTTCAGCGGCCGGTTTGCCATCGAACGTGGTCACACCTTCCAGCCAGCGCTGCTTGTCTTCAGGGTGATCCTTGAGCCATTGCCTGGCGGATTCAAAGGCGTCCTTGTGGTCGAGCAGCGGCTGCATCATCCGGCTTTCGTCTTCGGCGGTGAACGTCAGGTTGGTCAGCAGGCGACCGATGTTCGGGCACTGCTCGGCGTATTTCGGCGAGGTGACGGTCCACACCGTGGCCATGCCTTCATTCGGTCCGAGGGCGTCTTCACTGCCAGTGAGATAAGTCATCTGCACGTTGACGTTCATCGGGTGCGGCGCCCAGCCGAAGAACACCACGGCCTCTTTGCGGCGTACGGCGCGGTCGACGGCGGCGAGCATGCCGGCCTCACTGGACTCGACCAGTTGGAACTTGCCGAGGCCGAACTGGTTCTTGGCAATCATCGCCTTGATCTGCGTGTTGGCGCCCGAGCCTGGCTCGATGCCGTAGATCTTGCCGCCCAGTTCTTTTTCAAACCTGGCGATGTCGGCGAAGGTCTTCAGGCCCTTGTCGGCCAGATAAGTCGGCACGGCGAGGGTCGCACGGGCATCTTTCAGGCTTGGCGCTTCGAGGACTTTGACCTGATTGGCGTCGACAAACGGCGTGATGGTCTGGGTCATCAGCGGGTTCCAGTAACCGAGGAACAGGTCCAGGCGCTGATCGCGGATCCCGGCGAAGATGATTTGCTGGGAGGCGCTGGTTTGTTTGGTGTTGTAGCCGAGGCCGTCGAGCAGGACCTGGGTCATGGCACTGGTGGCGATCACGTCGGTCCAGTTGACCACGCCCATGCGCACGTTCTGGCACGAGGCGGGTTCGGCCGCCATGACGCTGGCGCTGAAGAAAGCGGTACCGCTGAGTGCGAGAACACAGCTGCTGATCAGTCGTTTCATGTCGGGTTCCTCGGCAGGTCGTTTATTGTGAGTTCCGGCATCTGTCGTGCCGGTGATGCAAAGTTACGCAGCTATACGCCCATGAAAGCGCACTGCGGCGACTGGCATTTGCACTGTAGCGACCTGTGCCCTTGAACGCCGACGACAATCGGCGTATCAACATCCCACGCTACCCGCCGACCGAGGGCGCCCATGTCCCAGGACTTCTACTTTTTGCTGATGCCGGGGTTCTCCGCAATTGGCTTTATCTCCGCGATCGAACCGCTGCGCGTCGCTAACCGCTTCCGTGGCGAGTTGTATCGCTGGCATGTGTTGAGCGCCGATGGCGGGGCGGTGCTGGCGAGCAACGGCATGTCGGTCAACGCCGACGCGGCGCTGGAGCCGTTGAAGAAAGGCGCAACGTTGTTGGTGGTGGCCGGGTTTGAGCCGTTGAAGTTCGCCACGCCAACCCTTGAACACTGGTTGCGGCGGCTGGATAACGAAGGCGTGACCCTCGGCGCCATCGACACCGGTAGCTTTGTCCTCGCTGAAGCGGGCCTGCTTGACGGTCATCGCCTGACCTTGCACTGGGAAGCCATCGACGCTTTCAAGGAATCTTATCCAAAGCTCAGCGTGACCCAGGAGCTGTTCGAGATCGACCGGCGGCGCATCACCTCGGCGGGCGGTACAGCGTCCATCGATTTAATGCTCGATCTGATCGCCCAGGCCCACGGCCCGCAACTGGCGATTCAGGTCAGCGAGCAGTTTGTACTGGGACGGATTCGTCCGCGTAAAGACCACCAGCGCATGGAAGTCGCCACGCGTTACGGGATCAATAACAAGAAACTGGTTCAGGTGATTGGCGAGATGGAACAGCACAGCGAACCGCCGTTAACCACGCTGCAACTGGCGGAATCGATCAAAGTGACGCGACGGCAACTGGAGCGCTTGTTTCGGCTGCATCTGAACGACACGCCGAGCAATTTCTATCTGCGCCTGCGCCTGGAAAAGGCCCGGCAGCTGCTGCGCCAGACCGACATGAGCGTGCTCGAAGTCAGCATCGCCTGCGGGTTTGAATCACCGTCGTATTTCACCCGCAGCTACCGTGCACGCTTCGCTCGCTGCCCCCGCGAAGACCGCCGTACCGCCCAAGCCTGAAACACACGGATCCCTTGTAGGAGTGAGCCTGCTCGCGATAGCGGCATCACATTCGCCATCTTTGTTGACTGATACACCGCTATCGCGAGCAGGCTCACTCCTACAGTTTGATCGGGTTACTTCTTCAGCAACGCCGAACACGCCGCTTTATAAGCCTCATGCTGATACTTGTTCAGCGTCCCCGGCAACTCGAAATTATGCTTCTTCGCCTGCGCATTGATCGTCTGCGGCGACAGCAACGTCACCTCACACCCATCCAGCAACTGCAAAATCCCTTCAATCTTGAACGTCGTCGGCCCGCCGGCAAACTCACCCTTCTTGCTGCGCTTCTTGATCGCAATCCGGTCAACCGAATTCTCCCGCACAAACGACGCCACCTGCGCCGCAAAGAGCTTAACGTTTGCCGCTTCGTCATCGTCTTCGAGGGCGATCTTCTTGGTGGCAAGGGGAATGTGGCTCAGGGTCGAACCGTCGAGGGCGGCCACGGCGATGATCGCTTCGCTGCCTTTGATTTCGATGCCGCAGATGTTCATGTGCTTACCTAGATTGGCTATAGAAGGGCAGCTTACAGCTCAGACACTCACTCCTGCCCAATCGACTCCAAAAACTCCGACCGTTCATCACTCATTCGCGCCACGCAGTCATTCTGCGCAATTGTGAAGGCCTTGCTGCCCGCCGTCGCCGGGAACGCTTCCACCGCGCAATCGGCATCCCGCGTCTTCAGCCATTGCTGCTGAGCCGTCTTGATCTTGGCGGTAATGTCCGCCAATTGCGTCGGGTTCTTGCCATACGCGGTCTGCATGCGTTCGGTCAGGCTGGCGTAGTTGTCCTTGAGCAGGTCTTCGGCAGTAGTGCGGCTGTAGGTCGAGCATTCCAAGGTCTGGACGTCGTTTTCGACGGCGTCGCAGGGGTTGTTGTCGGATTCTTCGGCGGCGTGTACGCCGGTCGCAAGCAAAGCCAAAGCCAGGAAGATCGATTTCATTGTTGTCGCCGCTCTAAGCCAGTGGTGTTTCCAGGATGCCGCAGATTCTGGCTCAAGCTTGCGGGCTTGAACAGGTAGCTGATCGGAGCGTCTGGCGACCCTTTGTCGCGGATTGACGCTTTCGGCAATTCCCCTGTCGTTTTTGCACCCGGTCGCCCCGGCACCGAGGCATATGCTGGCCCCAAAGCGCCGGCAGACGATTCGGCGCATGAATCGCCAATAAGGGGACGCCTGAT
>Ga0157345_1000209_pt1 | contig 8840 bp, 9 predicted proteins | sample MOy3yng090410_FD_105398 | JGI IMG/M metagenome (GOLD analysis project Ga0157345, IMG submission 105398) | Arabidopsis rhizosphere microbial communities from North Carolina - M.Oy.3.yng.090410 | ecosystem: Host-associated > Plants > Roots > Rhizosphere | place: USA: North Carolina | collected... | reverse complement strand
CCCCCTACGAATCCCTCGATTCAAAAAAGCTCAACGACGCCGCCGAACGCGCGCTCGACCATTACCTCTGCCCACCCGGCTCTACCCCGCCGCCACGTAAAACCCGCCGGATGTACGCTGTCACTGCCGATTTCAAAAACGAGGAGCTGCTCGCCGATGCCAGCGAAACACTCGCTTGCGCCAGAACCATCGCCCATGACTTCGCCCACCTCATACCCGCGTCACAGCGACGGACGCTTTTAGGGATCGCGCAACTGATCATGCTCGGCGAACTGGCGGTGAATCGGGTGATGGATAATCTGGAGTTGCCGCAGTAGCGCCTCCTCCCGATGATCGCTCCCACTCGCAGAAGGAATGCCTCAACGGACGATCCGCGTTCGGCTTCGGAAGGAACGCAGAGCGTCCCGGGCTGCATTCCTTTGCTGCGCGTGGGGACGATCAATTTCTTTCGATCACACGGCTGCGTTTACACCGCCGAGTGTGTGGGAACGGGCTTGCTCGACAAGGCTGAATGACAGGCGCAGCAATCTTCAGACAAACGAAACCCGCCGTTCCGACTCATCGGGGCGGCGGGTTTTGTTTTTGTGTCGAATTTGTCGATGCGTTGGCTCGCATCGCTGGCAGTCGGATCATCGCACCGCTGCTTCCAACGGTTTAGGGGTATGGCCACCATTGGGCGGTGCCTGTGAAGTCGCCATCGCGAGCAGGCTCACTCCTACAGTTGAGCCGGGTGCATCAGCAAGAGATCGGTCGGCTCGCAGGCCGCCATCGCTGGCAAGCCAGCTCCCACAGGGGTCGAGGTGTGCCCACATCTCATCAGTGATGATAGTCATCGCCAGCAGGCTGGTTTACAAGGGGGAATCTCGTTCAGGGCTGGAACCATTCCTGGCGTTCGTTGAAGGTGTGGTGGATGAGGTCGGTGAGAGTCTGCACTTCAGCCACATTCTGCGACTCGGCATTAACGGCCAGCCATGCCTGCAATTGCATGGGTTCGGCGAATAATCCGGGCAGTGCGATCAGGCCCCGATCGAAGCGGCTCATGTACGCCGGCAACAAACCAATGCACGCGCTGCAGCGGATCATTTCGAGCATCAATTCATAAGACTGCATCTGCACCACCCCGGCCAACCGCTGTGCAACCAACTCATTCCACGGGCGAAAGCTGTCGATCTGCCGATCATGCTGCCATTGCACCAACATGAAGTCGGCGAGGTCATCAGGCGTGTCCGGGCGCGCAGTGACGCGGGAGTAGCGTTTGGCGATGTGCGGCAGATAGTCGAGGCGTGCCAGCGCTTGCGGTTCGCTGGTGGCGAAGGTCGGGCCGGGGTGTGGGGTTTCGCCGTGGGCGAGCCAGAGGACGATGTCGGCGCTGACCGCGCGCAGGGACAATTCGCTGTCCAGCGCGATGATTTCCAGACGTACGCTGGCATTGCGGCGCAGCAGTGCGATGAGGTCGCGGCCGAGGATGTCGTGGAGGATCGATTCGGCGACGGCGAGGCGAATCAGCGGTTGTTCGATCACCGGGAGTTTGCGTTCGTTGGCCAGCGCTATCAGTTTGGCCTGCAGTTGCTGGCCTTCGCGGGTCAGGCTCAGGGCGCTGCCTTGAAAGCTGAACAGGGTGTGTTGCAGTTCTTGCTCCAGTTGCGCGAGTTGTTTGCGCAGCAAGGTCGAGCGCACGTTGAGGCTGCGCGCGGCTTGCATGAAGCAGCCGCAGCGGGCGCTGACCAGGAAGTATTGGGCGACGTCGACGTCGATGGTCGCGGCGTGTGCGAGCCACGGTTCGCTGTTGTCGTGTGGCCAGCGGTAATCGCTGGTGCCCGGTCGTCCTGCGGGTTCGGTGAATGACATCGATGACTCCCTGTCGATCTTTGTATTTGTCGTTACGCAATTCCCCTGTAGGAGTGAGCCTGCTCGCGATCGCGGTGTGTCAGTCGACATTTCTTAACCTGACACACCGCGATCGCGAGCAGGCTCACTCCTACAGGGGGTTTGTGGTGGAACTGGGATTAGTGTTTTTCCTCGAGGACTTTGTTTAGTTCGGCGCCGTCGATGCTCAGCGTGGCGGTGTTGAGCATGCCGTCCAGATAGGCTTGGGCGATTTGTTCCTGGCGCTGCGCACGCAAGGCCTGGGTCAGTTGATCGCGCAGTTCGTCGAGGGTCGCCAGACGCGCCGGCTGTTGCTCGGTGAGTTTGATCACGTGGAACCCGGCGGCGCTCTGGACGGGATCAGAGACTGCGCCCACCTTGAGCCGCGCCACGGCGCCACGCACTTCCGGGACGAGTTGCTGCAACGGTTGCAGGCCGGTATCGCCGCCACGCTCAGCGGTGACGCGATCCTGTGAGTATTGAGTCGCCAATGCAGCAAATTCTGCCGGCGTCGCCTGGGCCTTTTTGCTCAGTTCGAGCGCCTGTTTGCGCACCGATTCAAGATTCTGCGGATCATTTACCCCAAGGAAAATCTGGCTGACCCGATACAACGCCGGCGTCTGCCAATTGGCTTTGCCCGCGTCATAGGCCTGCTGCAACTCAGCCGCACTCGGATAATCCGCCGGCACATCACTGACCGAACGCAAGTAATCACGAAACACGATCTGCTCAGTCGCCGCCCGGGTCTGCCGCGCAACCTCGGGGCGCTGCGCCCAACCTTGAGCGTCGGCCTGTTCGAGTACGGCTTTTTCCGCCAGACGCGTGCGAATCCAGCGCTCCAGCGCCTGACGATTACCGCGTAATTGTTCACGGGTCTCTGGCGGAACTGTCGCCAGCAACGTTTGAAGTTCCGCAGGGGTTACCTGCTGATTACCCAACCGCGCCACCGCCGGCCCCGCAGCAACCGCCGCCAACGGCGACGATTGCTGGGCGGCGACCGGGTCACTGCCCGGCCGCACCACCAGCGCCACGGCCACCACCAACAGCGCCACTGCCGCAGCGCTGATCACCATGGCAGGCTTTTTCACAGCGCGACTTCCTCTTGCTCGGCGACGGCGACTTTGGCGGTCTGCGCGGTGCCGTTCTGGGTGAAGTCACGCAGGTAGACGATGAATTCCTGCAGCAGGCGATCCCACAATTCCAGGTTGCCACGCAGGTGCTCGCTGCTCACGCCCGCCGCTACCACCACGTCCATTTCCATCACCAGAAACTCGCCCTGCAACGACAACCGCGCAAAACGGCGGCTGGCGTTCCACTGCTCGGCCACACCTTGCGGCAACTCACCCTGCACCCTCAGCGCACAGCTGAAAGTGAAGTCGACGTAGCTGCCCTGCTCCACCGCCGGGTTGCCGAAACGCACGGCGTAGCCGATGCCCTGGCTGGCGCTGAGCAACTGGACGATGCCGTTCTGTTCGGTCTGGTTCACGCGATAACCGGCGGCTTGCAGGACGTCGGTCAGGGATTGTGGGGAAACATGGCTGATCAATTGAGTCATTACTTCTTCCTTGTCTATCAGTGCGAGAGCGCGGCTTGCGGCGCGTCGAATTGAGTCTTGTAAAGCTCGTCACCGAACCCCTGAGCCAGTTCATCGAACTTGACCCGGGCGCTGCCCGCGAAGGGCTGGCGGATCTTCATCACCTCGGCCACGTCGATGTTTTCGTAGGCAGTGAGGATCTGCTTGGCGACGCCGTACATCTGCTGATTCTTGACTGAACATTGCTGCACTTGTGTGTCACGTTCCGTCAATTGCGCTTGAAGCTTAGACCGTTCTGCCTCTTTGGCACGCGCCATGACCAGCAACTCGTCATAGGCCTTTTTGAACTTGCCGGTCTGCTCGGCGCTGGCCGCCACTTGTGCCTGCGCCTGACTGTGCAGGCTCTGTTGCTGTCCGGCGAGCTGTTCGGCAACGCCTTTGGTCTTGGCCAGTTCGGCAGTCAACTGCTTGATTTGCGCCTGCGCAGCCTTGGCCTCGTTCTGCGCCGCCAGTTGCGCGGCGCTGGCCTGGGCCTGCTGACTTTGCAGGGCCTGCAACTGCTGCGTGGTGCTGCGCAATTGCGTGCGCAGGCGTTCTTCCATGCCTTCGGCATGCGCTCCAGTGGCGATCAACAGCCCGAGCCCGAGCCACACAAATCGCGTTTTCATAACCCTCTCCCGGCGCCTTAGAAGCGCGTGTTGATCTCAAGCTGCAAGACGTCGATGTCGAACGGCGCGCCGTACACCGCTTCGGTGCTCATCCAGCGACCGGTGGCATAAACGTTCTTCGCCAGGCCGTAGTTGCCGCCGATGAAATAACCCTTGGCGTTGGTGCCGCCGAGGTGGAACGAGGAGTCGTTGAAGCCGTCCGGCAAGGCGTCGGGCTGGATGTATTTGTAGCCAGCGAACATGTTCCAGTCGCCCTGCTTTTTCAGGTCCAGCGCACTGCCGAGGGTGAATTGCACCATCCACGCATTGGCGCCGCTTTCGATGTCGCCGTTGCTGTCGAGGTTGTTGACGATCTGCCCGGCCGAGCGCTTGCGCATGTCGCCTTCGTCGTACGCGAGGTTGTGGATGTAGTTGCCCTGGCTGCGCAGTTTGAAATCTTCTGGCAGGTCGGCATCCCACACCACGTTCAGATCAAGCAGATTGAATTCCGAAGCGAGACCAACAAACTGCGGCTGCGGCGTGGTGGTCGGGTTGAGCGGGTTCGGCGTGATGTCGCGCAGCAGGAACACGCTGTTGCCCTTCTGCATGAACGCCGCGCGGCTGCCGTCGCTGTCGCAACCCGGTGCGCCGGCCCACGGTTCGCAAGGGCTGGAACGCTGACCCTGAATGTCGTCGAAGCGGTAGTAAGCCAGCGCGCCTTTCAAGCGGTTGTTGCTGTTGATCGCCCATTTGGCGCCGATCTGCGCACCGTACAGCCACTTGTTGTCGCTCTCTTCCTTGTCGAAGCCGTTGCTGCTGGCAGTGTCGTTGGTGTAATCCACCGGGAACGCACCGACGGTGCCGAACACGCCCCAATCGCGGTTGAGTTTATGGTCGAAAATCGCTGCCACGCCGTCGAAGTTCAAATCGTTGGAATAGAGCATGTCGGTGGACATGAACGGGTTGGCGAAGCGCCCGCCGGTCAGGGTCAATTCATCCGTAGGCTTCCAGTTCAGGTAGCCCTGATCGAGCCAGATGTCCTTCTTGGCGAAACCGCCGCCGAGGTTCTGCGTGGTCGACACCGGGTTGTTGTCCGAACCGGTGCCGATGCGAATGCCGGCAGTCCATTGCGGCGAGATCTCGGCTTTCATGCCCAACCGAGCGCGGATGCGAAACTGATTGGTGCGGTCTTCGCGGGTGTTGAGCAACGGCGGCAGATTGGTGCTGCTGTTGGGGTTTACGTCGTACGGGCCGTTGTTGTTGAGCTTGGCGAAGTCGACGATCTCGTTGCTGTTGCTGTCCGAGTAGTAGCGCGACTCGTCGCGCAGACGAATGTCGCCGTCGAAACTGATGCGCGCCGCCCATTCCGGGAAGCTGTTGGGCGCGGCCCAGTTTTCCTGTTTGGCGGTGGCCATGACTTCGGCTTTGACCTGGTCGCGGATCTGGTCGCGCACCGCGGCCGGCACGTATTGCACACGCACGTCACCCGGCGCCGCCACTGGCCCGGCCGCCACGGCAGTGGACGCCGCTGCTTGTTTAGCCTGGGCCGCTTCGTTCTGCGCCTGAGCGATCAGCGCGTCAGCCTTGTCCTGCTTCAGAATGCCCTGCTCGACCAGCAAGCGGATCAGATTGATCGTGGCGTTCTCCGAGGGCGCAGGCGCTGCCACGGCCTGACCGACCAGGGTCGCAATGACCATGCCGACCGCCAGGGACAATCGATTCACGTTGGAAATCATCTGCACACAACTCCTTTTGGCAAAGCGTAAATAAGTGAATTAACCCGGACGCCGCCCTTGCAGGGACAGGCGCACAGGCAAAGTGATGGAGGCCGGTGGCCGTTCGCTCAGCGCCGGGGCACCGCGCAGCGCGGCCAACACTTGCGTATCAATCTCGGGGTTACCGCTGGACTTGATCAGCTCGACGCGGGTGATCTCGCCAACGCTGCTCAGCCAGACATCGGCCTGCAGCGAAAACGCGAGGTTGCGCAGCTCGGGGTTCTCGCGCAGCAAACGCTGGAAGGTGAACGCCAGAAACTGGCTGTACGTCCCGGTGCCCAAACGTCCGCCGCCAGCTCCGGCCATGCCGCCACCCTTGCCCGCGCCGATGTTGAAAGCGTCGTTGCCGCTTTGAGCATCACCGTCCATTTGCATCGGGTTGGCCAGATCGTCCGCCGGCGATGGCGGCGCTTCTTCCTCGGGCTTGACCTCTTCTGGCTCGGGGGTTGGCTCCGGCTCGACGACTTTTTCTTCGACCGGGGTTTCCGGCTCCGGCGGTTTTTCCGGCGGCGGAGGTGGCGGTGGCGGCAACGGAATGATCGTCGGCACCTTCGGCGCTTCGCGGCGGATGCCGCTCATGTCATTGGCCCACTGCCAGAGGAACCACGCAGCGAGCACGCCGATGAGCAATCCGGCGCCCCACTTCGCATAACGCAGCGCTGGCTTTTTCACCGGCAGCGGCTCGATCGGGAGTTGTGCGGTCATGACTCAGCCCTGACTCGGTTTGCCGGTCACAAGACCGACCTGGGACAGTTCGAGCCGGCGCAACAGATCCAGCACTTCGATGACTTTCTGGTACTGCACCGTCGCGTCGCCGCGCACAATCACCGGGAAATCCGGGCTTTGCGCCTTCTCGATGCGCAGGCGTTCTTCCAGCTCGGCCAGCGTCACCGGGTAGGCGTCGAGGAACACCTGGCCGCCGTCGTTGACTGAAATCGCCTTGGTCTTGGCCTCAGACAGCGACACCGAGGCGCTGGCCTTGGGCAGGTTGATCTGGATCCCGGAGACCTGCGCGGTGGCGGTGAGGATGAACATCACCAGCACCACCATCAGCACGTCGACCAGTGGGGTGATGTTGATGCTGTCCACCGCTGCATCTTCGTCATCGTCGTGGGAGGCATTTACAGACGCCATGTCAGTGCTCCTCAGGCCGGTACAGAGTGGTTGGCGTGATGGCCGCGATGCGCCGACTCACTGAACTGGCTCTCGCCGTGCATCTCCGCCAGACGGGTGATGAACTCGTCGACGAACACGCGCATGTCGGCGCTGACCTCCTTGTTGCGAGTGATCAGGCGGTTGTAGCCAAACAGCGCCGGGATCGCGACGAACAGACCCATTGCCGTGGCGAGCAAAGCGGCGGCCATACCCGGTGCGATGGCGTTGATATTCACGTCACCGGCCATCGCCGTTCCGAGGAACACCACCATGATCCCCAGCACGGTGCCGAGCAGGCCGATGTACGGGCCGCCGGCGATGGCGTTGGACAGGGTTGAGAGTTTCGAACTCAGTTGCTGGTTTTCGCGGGTGCGCACGCCGTCCATGGAGCAGCGGATGGCTTCGATGGTGGCGGCGGATACCGAGGAGGTATCGGCGCCCTGCTCGCGACGGGTGCGGATCTCTTTCACTGCTACCAGATACAAGCGCCACAGCGACGAATGCTGCAAACGCTGCGCGAGTTGGGCGTCGTCGGCGAACATCTCCAGACGCGTGCCGACCTTGGCGAACTGCACGCGGAAGTCTTCGTTGGCGGCGCTGACGCGGCTGAGGCTGCGGTTCTTGCGCAGCATGATGATCCACGACTGGAACATCATCAGCACCAGCACGGCGATGATCACCCAAGCGTCGATTGGCACGGCGTTGAGCAGGAAGCCGAGGCTGCCGAAACCGAAACCGGACTGTTCTTCGTCGACACCGTAAGCCACCAGTTTCGACTCGGCACCTTGCGAAGTCGCGTCGGCCAGCAACAGCGCTGCCGGACGGGCAACTTTCGACAGACGCAATTCATCGATAGCGCCCACGAACGGCTGGAACGGGCCTTCGTGCACATCAGCGCCGATGGCCATGACCGAATTGAAGGCCGGCATCGCCTGAGCAAGTGTGGCGGCTTCGCGACCATTGATGAACAGGGTCACTTTGGAACCTTCAGCGGTCAACGCGACGTGTTGCCATTGGCCCGGATTCAGCGCTTGCGTGGCAACGGCGCGTTGGCCGTCGATTTCTACAAATGGCACACCCTGGTTGGCACCGATCAGCAGGCTGTTGGCGCCTTCGCGACGGGCGAGAATCAGTTGTTCGCCATTGGCCTGATCCAGACGCAGCCAGGCACTGAAGGTGAACGCACTGCCGGCGTTGTGTTGCAGCGATGGACTGGCCGGCAGCAACAGCGGCTGGCCGCTGAACTGCAAGGCGCGCCCGACTACGCCGTCAATCGCCGCGCCGGTCGCGCTTTGTGCGGTATTACCGTAGGCCGTGGTGTCTTTGGCCGGGGTGCCGGTGGCACCGTCGAAGTGATAAAGCGCGGTGTAATTCGGATCGAAAGTCAGCTGGCCGTTGCCGGTCGCCGGGGCTTTCTGATTGCCGTAGTACATCCAGATGTCCTGGCGCTGACCGCCCTCGACATTCGGTACATCGACCCAGATCAGCGCCATGCCCATCAGTGCATCGAAACTTTCGATCTGATGATTGAGCACAGTCTTGTCATCGGCAGCGACAAAGCGCAGATCCGAACCGTCCTCCTTCACCCCATCGAAGGTGAAATTGCCAGTGTGCAGGCGCACCAGCAGCGCGGTGCGGCCAAGGGCCTGATTGATCGCCGCGCCCTGCGGCGTGGTGTCGACAGCGATCTGTTTGCGGTAGTGCCAGTCGTCCTGCCACCAGGCCTGAGCCGTGGCCGGGAGCACGAAGCCCAGGCAGATCAACAACGAAAGAAAGAGGCGCTGCATGAACGTGCTCCTTGTCAGAAAGTGGCTTGAAGGTTGAAGTGCAGGCGCGATTCCTGTTTCGAGGTGTTCGGCCCTT
>Ga0157345_1000206_pt1 | contig 8948 bp, 9 predicted proteins | sample MOy3yng090410_FD_105398 | JGI IMG/M metagenome (GOLD analysis project Ga0157345, IMG submission 105398) | Arabidopsis rhizosphere microbial communities from North Carolina - M.Oy.3.yng.090410 | ecosystem: Host-associated > Plants > Roots > Rhizosphere | place: USA: North Carolina | collected... | reverse complement strand
CAGTACTTGCGTCAACGAAATTTTCTGCTACTACAAAATGTATCAAGTTCTTCTCGCCTAATTCTCTGAGACCGGGAATTAATTCCAATAGTGGGTGTATGTACTTTTTGCCATCGAGTTCTGCTCCCTTTACTACCTTTACGACTTTGAAATTCTCAATTTTAAGATCACCTGTTAAATCCTTTAACCTATCATGTCCCACTATCCACTGCTCGTTTTCGATCAAAATGTAGTCATAATCAGAATCAGGATTTACGCCAATCAATTCATCTGTGATTAGCGTAAATGGCATGGTTGTCCATACAATCAGGAATGTGTTTTCATCCTTTAATCGCACCTTATAATAAAAAGATGGATCGTCAACGACTTTGTACCCTTGATTGACCTCTGCATTACTCAATGAAGTTTGACATGATGGACAGTATGCGACTACTCTAAACCATTCTTGGAGTATGCCCAAATCCCATGCCTTTTTTACTACTTGCCATTCCCTTTCAATGTAAGTATCGTCGTAGGTCCAATATGCACGATCATAATCAAACGACATTCCAAGAAGGCGATCGACTCGGATCCACTTTTCTGAATTAAGCTTGATAAGCTCTTTGCATGCGTCCACGATTTTAGTAATCCCGACCTTTTTGATATTCTCTGCTTTACTACCAGTTAATCCCAGATTTTTTTCTGCCTGTAATTCAATTGGTAAACCTTGCGTATCCCAACCCGCACGGAATACAACTTTATATTTTTGTAGAGTCTTGTACCTAAACCATAAATCCTTGATTATACGTCCTCTCAGATGACCTGCATGCGGTTCACCATTTAGTGTAGGTGGTCCCTCTACATACCCAAGCGTTCCTTTGAAAGAAGAAAGCTCTTTATCGATTAAAGATTGCTGCTGAATAACATCAAGGTACGAATTCACCTGAGATTCAATTTCCTTTGGATCATATTTGGCTAATAGCTTCATTGATGCCAACGTCAGTTCTATTCCCTGTTTTATAATTTTATCAAATAACTATCTTGAAAGTTCGGCGCTGTGAGGTAGCAAAAATTATAAAAGATAAATTCAATTAGGTTTTCCCAACCTTTTCGAATATAAATACCGTCAAATAAGAAATTATCTTGATGACTAATCAAAAAGTTGGTTCGATCAAGCAGTCACCTGATCAGTGTATCGCGATGATAGAAATCCCAAAGGGTAGCAATATCAAATATGAATATGATATGGAAAGTGGCTTTATCAAAGTAGACAGGAAATTATTTACTGCGATGTACTATCCATGCAATTACGGGTTTATACCAAATACACTAGAGGAAGATGGAGACCCTCTTGATATACTCGTACTCGGAGAAACATCATTAGCGCCATTATCTTTAATAAAAGTAATACCCATCGGCTTACTCAAAACTGAAGACGAAGAAGGTCAAGATTCAAAAATAGTATCCATACCACTGTCTAAAATCGATCCTTCCTTTTCAAGCGTTAGTGATATTGATGATGTACTAAACCATTTGAAGGACCAAATAAAACACTTCTTTGAACATTACAAAGAATTGGAGAAAGGGAAATTTGTGAAAGTCTCAGGATGGGATGGGAAGGCAACTGCTATAAAAAAAATTTCCGATGCGATAAAGGTCTATAAAAAAGAAAGTGAAAATTAAAGAGCTTTAAACTGTTCGCTCCATCTCATGTATGCACGAATCATGTCCATGCTTACGCTTGGCTTTCTCATTTTTAGAATTTCTTTGAAATCAACCTCAGTTATAGTTCTAGTATTTGCATCGCTGTCTAATCCCTTTCCACTCTGGAATAGCTCATCCACAACACGCAATTGAACAGATTGACAAATGTCCTTCACATCACTTCCGCTGTAACCATCTGTTAATCTTGCTAGGTCCTCAATTTTCAAAGAGGATTCCATTTGTAATCTCTTAGTGTACTGTGCAAATAGGTGGGCTCTAGAAGCTCCACTTGGTAGTGTAACGTAAATCCTTTTTTGAAATCTCCGAAGAAAACCTGCTTCCAAACTCCAAGGTTTGTTAGTCGCGCCAATGACATACAATTTTGATTCCCGGGATTTTCCATTTATACCATCCATTTCGGTAAGGAATTGATTTTTTACCCGAACTTCACCCCCAACTTCACTGTTTCTGTTACCCAAGAGCGAATCTATTTCATCAACAAAAATAAGAACAGGTACACCTTCATTATCGTGTAATTTACGAGCCATAGAAAATAATTTTGATACATTTTTTTCTGCCTCACCTAACCATTTACTCATCATGGAGGCTGCATCAACATTTATGAAGTAACCATCGATTTCCGCTGCTGCTGCTGCTGCGAGCAAGGTCTTCCCGCATCCAGGTGGACCAAATAACAATATTCCTCTCGCCCAACCTAAGGGGAGTAAATCGGGCCTGATAGTTGGATAAACTATAGATTCTCTCATAGCCCTTTTAGCATCATCCAATCCTATTACTTCATTCCAAGATACCTTAGGTTTGTCTGTCATAAGTAATTCTTCAAAGTACAAACTATATTCGCCGTTGTGTTCATTCTTTCTCTTTGCTGATTGTATGTTGTTAAGGATTGAATTCGTTTGACTTTCGGGTTTTTTATCTGATTGTCTAGCCTTATTAGTTTCCGTATCATATAATGGGTTTGACATCTGCAGCGCCTTGATTCTATTTTGATAAGAGCTAGCTCTTTCCATGTATATCTTATTCAGCTTATAATCAGGATAGATCTGTACTAGTTTGACTAATGCTTCAACTGCTCTCTGGTACGCGCTAATTGCTTGCCCATTGGAACCCTCCGAATCTAACCTAATTGCTTCAGCAGCGTATTTACTGGCGCTATTTTCTAGTTCCTGTGGCGCTAAACTCATATATTCATTAAAGTTCAGAGTATTTCTTAGAATTACCACAATGTGAATCTATATTGGTCAAGGAACAAAATAAATTGAACAAAGCGTAAAAAAGATTATCGTATTTTTACGCAAAAAAGTATAAAAAATATAGTATAATTTACTTCACCTTACATTTTGTCTACGTAATTACTAGTTTAAGTAATTAAATTCATCAATTTGAAACATACGGCAGGTGTTGGATTATGATGTCCCATATAAAATTACCGGTTTTAAAACAATGTTTTTGAAGCTTTACATTTTTTTTTGTTTTGTACAATGTAATTGACATCTAGATTTACGTCTAAAAATAAAAAGAGTGCACATGGTTAAATGTCCTAGTGATATTCCAAATTATCTGGATCTTGTAGGAAATCTAGAAGAATTAGGGTTGTCAAAATATGAATCAATGGCATACATAACATTGGTATCGAGAGGAACATTAGGAGCAAGTGAAATTGCCTATTATTCAAATCTTCCCAGAACAAAGATCTACACAACTTTAAAGAAGTTAGAGAGAAAAAAACTGTCAACAATTTCAAGCCAAAAGCCGATGATAGCAACCGCTACACCGCCTAACGAGGCATTTGAGGAGATTATAACATTGCAAGAAAGAAGGTTAGAAACCATGCGTAGAATTTCAAATAATTTGGAGAAATTGAGAGAAGAGGGCAAAAAAGTATATGAAGAGAAAAAATACTTAATTCTTGAGCCTAATGTAGTAGTGCAAAAAATTGAGGAATTGATTTCTTCAACCAAATCAAACATAGATTTAATCCTTGATTCATGGGGACAAAATGTAATTCTTCAAAGTAAATCTTCTTTATCGGAGATTGCAAGGAAGGGGATAAAAATCAACATGCTAGTTGGAATTGAGTCCATCATCGACGATAGCCTTGGAACGTTCCCAAACAGTATAGAAATTAGGTCTGATAATGTCTCTGGAAATATCCTAATTTTCGATTTCAAAAAAATAATTTTTATTGATAGCACAAATGGCAAAGCTTCACAATTATTGACAGCAGAGTCATTTGGTACTTCATATCTTAAGATATTTGATGAAAAATGGAAAAAAGCTCTACGTGTAAATCCTGCCATGCTGAGCAATGAAATTTCAAAAAAAGCATTAATTCTATCAAAAATGATAGAAAACGAACTTTCACAAATTTTACTTGACTTTTCAATCAAAAGAGATAATGATTATACATTCCTTATAGATCAGATAGAGAAATTTAGTAGTGACCTAAAATGCAAAAATATTGAAGAAATTATTAGTATTCTAGATTATGCTCTACGGCTGTGCTATTTGGGATATGTAACATACGAAAGCCAAAACAACAACCTAAAGATTTATTTTGGTTCAAAAGAAAAATCGGTTGCACCCTGGGTGTTAATTATCATGGCCTATATTAACAAGTTTGGAAATAATCCAATAATCGCATATGATCAGGGTGAATCGAAAGGAATTACGGTGTACATAACTTTCCAGTCTCCCAAATTGATTCATATAAGTTAGACCATGATAGACATCGTCTTCTTTTCTTAATATTATGCTCATGCAAGGTTTTTATCTATCTGTTTTTTATAGCGGACGCGCAATTTGTTACCACACAGTGTGCATACTGATTCTGTTGAACTATATCCCCTGCCACAAATTCCACAATACTTGATCCATTTTCTTCTCTCTCTAATTCCTTTTGTTCCTAAATTAAGTAATTCTATTGATAAAGATTTTGCTAAATTACTTATTGCAAAGTCATCTGTAACTAGTATTGCATTGTAATCCTTTGCTAGGGCAATAATCGAAACATCAGCTTCGGTTAGTCGACCCTCTCCTGTTTGTTTTGCAACTAATTTAATCAATTTTACAGTTTTAGTACTAGGTTCAAATATAATAATTCTCTTGGTTAAAATCAAAGTATCTAAAGATGAAATTTTGTGTTGGAGGTGCGATATCTCATCGAACACCAGTCCCGTTGTAAGGCAAGTATCGATTGTATGCAGATGAAATCCTTGATAAAATGCAGTTGCATCCAAGGCATATTTCGATTCTACCCTAGAATCCAAGTTTTTCAAGTTGTCTAATCCCTCTTTTACCGATGCGTAGGAATACTCCGTCGTAGGGGTATTTAGAAATCGTGATGTTATTTTCTGGTGTTGAATCAAATACTTGTTGACCGTCAATAATTATTTTGGAACTATCAGTCGACCTGATCTCAATATCCTTTAATTCGAGTATTAATGCAGGGGTCTTGTTAACCGGCGCAATAGGCAATATCAAAACACAATTCATACTTTCATGAATTATAGGGCCCCCAAGTGATAGTGCATGTCCAGTAGAGCCCGTTGGTGAAGAAACTATTACTCCATCCATTTTTTGCGATACTGGATAATCGAATAAATTAATCGTAATTGTAGGAGTCTTCGTTAAATTTGTTCTCGTGATTACTATATCATTCAATGCGGCGCCAATCATCTCACCATCAATATGTGCCTGCAACCTGAGTCTTTTATCATAAAAATAATTTCCGTTGAAAATATCGTGCAATTGCTGTTCAATGGGCTTTGTATTTGCTTCTGCCAAAATACCTCTAGTTCCACCGATATTTAAGCTGAAAACTGGCGTACTCTTTCTAATCGTTCTAAAAGCACGAAGTGTAGTACCATCTCCTCCTATTGCAAAGACTAGATCTAGATCAGAATTGATAAGTTCTGCAGGTTCAACCAGAGAAACAGTATTGATATCTAGTGGCTCTATTGAGAATATTTGAATCCTTTTTTGGTCTAAAAATTTTGCCACGTGTCGTGCTGCATCATTTGCTAATGCATTGTTGATTTTGGTTATAATAGCAACTTTTTTGATCTGAAGCACCAATTAACAGGTTTGTTCATTGCATGACTTAAATGCATTTTTATCTACTGTTTCCACATCCACACGAATAAATATCCTCGAATTATTTCGTTTTATGGGCCGATAGCTCAGCTTGGCGGAGCGTTCGACTGATAATCGAAAGGCCGAGGGTTCAAATCCCTTTCGGCCCAATTTTATCAACAATGAAATTATTCAACAGTGTATTTAATCTGGAGGCAGATGATGTAAAAAATGGTTGATCGAAATTCGGAATTGCGTTTTGTTATTCTAAAGTATATAGCAAGTTAGAACATTCCAATTAAGGTATCCAAATCTAATAATAAATCAAAACTTCTGTTAGGAAAGAAATTAAGGTATAAAATTACGATACTGCTCTTTTGCCCAATCAATAAGTGACGTTAGGTCCGCCGTATTATAATCAACCTCTATGTCCTGCGAAACCTGCAACAAATCATTATTAGTAAATATGACTATTTTTATATCATTTTCAATCTTGTTCCTTAATGCTTTCATAGTATTGGACAGGAATTTCAGGGTATTTGCATTAAAAGAAAATATCATTACTGCAGACAGTCCTTTCACATTTTTTAATTTCTTGGCAATAAGCCTGTGAATGTCAATATCGAAAAATGGATCTATCTTACTCTCAACATTTGGCAAATACAGTGTATGCCATCCCATCAAATGCAACATTACAGAAGCGATTCTTGCTTGATAAGTAGCCTCCTCCGATCCAGAAACGATTATGGAATATGCATTTAATTTTGGGATGTCTATTGTAGAAACAAATTTTGTCATCAGTATAAGGTCTAGAATAGTTGTAGAAATTAATAATTTCTCAGTTTCACTTATTTTACCTCTGTTGTACATATCGTTTAATGTATTCAAACTTGGTAAAATAATATTGAATAAAATTCTTTCTTTTGGAATTGTTGAAAATAATAAATTCGAAATTATGTTTATTGCTTGTGATTCATTTCCCTGAAGCAGACAATCCAATAATTTTTGCTGTAAACTGTGAGTATTAAGCGGAAATTCTATTGATGGCGCGTCTTTATCTAGGTACCATACATTAACAGTTCCGATTTTTTTTTTCTAATCAATCCTTGTGCAAGCATTAGATTCAGATATTTTGTCAGAGTCATTCGATTAATTTTGGTCTTTAATGCTAGTTCAATTCCTGACAGACCAGAGTAGTTTTGGGATAAAGCATAAAACACCTTTTTCTTTACTTCTTCAAAATTATACCCGTAATTCATATAGAGATATTGATCAAGTATGTTTTAATAGTTTTCATTTTTTAAAGCCAGTGAAATCTTTAATCAAAAAAATATAAGTCTATTCTTATAACGGTTGGATTAGTAATGTCCAATAAAAAAGTTGTTTTAGCTTTTTCTGGTGGTCTGGATACATCTGTATGTGTAAAATATCTTCAAAATTATCATAAATTAGAGGTTATTACTGCAACCGTTGACTGTGGGCAAGGTGATGACTTAGCTGAAATTAGTAAAAAATCGAAAATTCTTGGTGCACTAAAGCATGTTAACATTGATGCAAAGAAAGAATTTGCAGAAGGATTTGTCAATAAATCCATAATGGCAAATGGTCTCTACGAGGGAAAATATCCCCTTGCTACGGCATTAACGCGCCCCTTGATTGCAACAAAAATAATGGAAGTCGCCACGCAAGAAGATGCAATCGCAGTTGCCCATGGTTGTACAGGCAAGGGAAATGATCAAGTTAGGTTTGACATTGCCATATTATCCCTAGATCCAAGCATCAAGATTATTGCGCCTATTCGTGAGATGAACCTTACAAGGGATCTTGAAATCAAATACGCAAAAAAAAATAAAATTCCGATTGATGAGGAAGGTAAAAAGTACAGTACTGACACAAATATGTGGGGAAGAGCTATAGAAGGAGGAATTTTAGAAGACCCTTGGATTGAACCTCCTGAAGGTATTTTTAAGTTGGTTAAAAATTTGAATATTCCTGACGAATATCTTGAATTGGAATTCGAAAATGGAATCCCAATAGGGATTGATAATCAAAAAATGAGTCTAACGGACTTAATTCCATATTTGAATATCAAGGCAGGTAGACATGGAATCGGTGTGATAGATTTTATAGAAGATAGAGTAGTTGGGATAAAGACTAGAGAAATATACGAGGCACCAGCCGCACAGACTATTTTCGTAGCCCACAAAGATTTGGAACAACTAGTTCTAACAAAACATGAATTACGCTTTAAACAAATCGTGGATGATCAGTGGAGTTGGATGGTCTATTCTGGGTTATGGTTTGATCCTCTAAGGGAAGACTTAGATAGGTTTATAGATGCAACTCAAAAAAGAGTTACGGGAAAAGTTAAAGTGAAATTGCAAAATGGATCCCTAAAGGTTGTAGGCAGAAAATCTATAAATTCACTGTATAGTCAGACGCTGGCTACTTATCTTTCAGATTCTGATTTTAATCAAAACCTTGCAAAAGGTTTTATAGAGTTATGGGGGATGGAAACAGTTGTTGCTAATAGATTATCAAAGAACATATCTAGGAACAAGAAGAGAGAAAAATAGAAATGAAAAAGGAGTGTAAGGACTGTGGTGCCGAATTGACCATCCCTCAGGATTCGATGGTCGGAGAAATTATAACCTGTCCAGACTGCGGTACCGATTTTGAAATCGTATCAAAGAATCAGGATACAGTTGAAATGAAGGAAGCAGAATCAGTCGGGGAAGACTGGGGACAATAGTTGAATAGAATATGCATAATTTATGACAAACTAAGATTTGAAGAAAAGCAAATATACAATAAGATTAAGGAAAAAGGAATTGACGCTTCCCTAGTAGATGGAAAATCAATAACATTCGATACTGAATCAAGTAAACCTGATCCTATATTTGGTGACATAATATTCCAACGCGTGATAAGTTACATCAGGGGGTTACACTTAACCTATTGTCTAGAAGAAATAGGATTACCTGTTGTTAATTCATTTAATGTAAGCGAGATCTGCGGAAATAAACTAATCACCTCCATGGTGTTAAAAAAGAATAACGTACCCACACCAAAGACCACATTTGCATTTAGCACAGAATCAGCAAGAGAGTGTATGAATAAGTTAGGATATCCACTGGTGGTTAAACCCATTATCGGATCTTGGGGACGTG
>Ga0157345_1000204_pt1 | contig 9058 bp, 10 predicted proteins | sample MOy3yng090410_FD_105398 | JGI IMG/M metagenome (GOLD analysis project Ga0157345, IMG submission 105398) | Arabidopsis rhizosphere microbial communities from North Carolina - M.Oy.3.yng.090410 | ecosystem: Host-associated > Plants > Roots > Rhizosphere | place: USA: North Carolina | collected... | reverse complement strand
TGATCACCATGGACTACGAGATGCCGATGATGGACGGCATCACGGCGGTGCGGCACATCATGCAGCGCTGCCCGACCCCGGTGTTGATGTTCTCCTCGCTGACGCACGAAGGCGCCCGGGTCACTCTGGACGCGCTGGACGCCGGGGCGGTGGATTTCCTGCCGAAGAATTTCGAAGACATCTCGCGTAACCCGGAGAAGGTCAAGCAACTGCTGTGCGAGAAGGTCCACAGCATCTCGCGCAGTAATCGTCGTTTCAGTGCTTACAGCGCGCCGGCTCCAGCCGCAGCGCCAACGCCTGCACCGGCTCCGGCGCCATCCAGCTTCAGCAGCCACAGCACCAGCGCACCGGCACGTCCGGCACCCGCGCCTGTGCATGCACCTGCTCCAAGCCGTGCTCCGGCTGCCAGCGCGTCGTCGCCGGCACCGAAACGCAAAGCCTACAAACTGGTTGCCATCGGTACCTCGACTGGCGGCCCGGTTGCCTTGCAGCGCGTGCTGACTCAGTTGCCAGCGAACTTTCCGGCGCCGATCGTGCTGATCCAGCACATGCCGGCAGCGTTCACCAAGGCGTTTGCCGAGCGTCTCGACAAGCTCTGCCGCATCAGCGTCAAGGAAGCCGAGGATGGCGACATCCTGCGTCCGGGCCTGGCGTTGCTCGCACCGGGTGGCAAGCAAATGATGATCGACGGCCGTGGCGCGGTGAAAATCCTCCCGGGCGACGAGCGTCTGAATTACAAGCCGTGCGTGGACATCACCTTCGGTTCGGCGGCGAAATCCTACGGCGACAAAGTTCTGGCGGTGGTGTTGACCGGCATGGGCGCCGACGGCCGTGAAGGCGCGCGTCTGCTCAAGCAGGGCGGTAGCGCGGTGTGGGCGCAGGATGAAGCAAGCTGCGTGATCTACGGCATGCCGATGGCCATCGTCAAAGCCGACCTCGCCGACGCGGTGTACAGCCTCGACGACATCGGCAAGCACATTGTCGAGGCGTGTATCTGATGGATGTTTTAAGCCTTATCGGGATCATCATGGCGTTCGTCGCCATCATCGGCGGTAACTACCTTGAAGGTGGTCACCTCGGTGCGCTGGCCAACGGCCCGGCGGCATTGATCGTACTGGGCGGCACCATCGGTGCCGCACTGCTGCAATCGCCGATGAGCGCGTTCAAACGCGCCATGCAGATCCTTGCCTGGATTCTGTTTCCGCCACGGGTCGATCTGGCCGGTGGCATCGATCGCGTCGTCAACTGGAGCCTCACTGCACGCAAGGAAGGCCTGCTGGGTCTGGAAGGCGTGGCGGATGCCGAACCCGACAATTACTCGCGCAAAGGCCTGCAACTGCTGGTCGACGGTGCCGAGCCGGAAGCGATCCGCAGCATCCTCGAAGTGGACTTCTACACCCAGGAAGCGCGCGATATCGAAGCGGCGAAAGTCTTTGAAAGCATGGGCGGCTACGCGCCGACCATCGGCATCATCGGTGCGGTAATGGGCCTGATCCACGTGATGGGCAACCTCGCCGATCCGACGCAGCTGGGCAGCGGCATCGCCGTGGCGTTCGTCGCGACCATTTACGGCGTGGCCAGTGCCAACCTGGTGTTGCTGCCGATCGCCGCCAAGCTGAAGTCAATTGCGTTGCGGCAGTCGCGTTATCGCGAAATGTTGTTGGAAGGGATCCTGTCGATCGCCGAAGGTGAAAACCCTCGCTCCATTGAGTTGAAGCTGCAAGGCTTCATGGATTAAGGGAATAACCTCATGGCCCGTCGTCGCCACCAGGAAGAGCATGTAAACCACGAACGCTGGCTGGTTTCCTACGCGGACTTCATCACGTTGCTGTTCGCGTTCTTCGTGGTCATGTACTCGATTTCGTCGATCAACGAAGGCAAGTACAAGGAAATTTCCGAAGCGCTGGTCGGCGTCTTCAAGGACTCCGACCGCGCGCTCAAACCGATCCCGATCGGCGACGAGCGACCGAAAACCGTGACCCCGGCCAAGCCGCTGGTCAAGGACGCCGAGCAGATCGATGCCGGTATCGCCGGTGCCAGCGATCCGCTGAAAAGCATCGCCGATGACATCAGCGCCGCGTTCGGTGACCTGATCAGTTCCAACCAGATGACTGTGCGCGGCAACGAGCTGTGGGTCGAGATCGAACTCAACTCCAGCCTGTTGTTCGGTAGCGGCGACGCCATGCCGAGTGACATTGCGTTCAACATCATCGACAAGGTTGCAGCGATTCTGAAACCGTTCGACAACCCGATCCACGTCGAAGGCTTTACCGACGATCAACCGATCCGCACCGCGCAGTACCCGACCAACTGGGAACTGTCCTCGGCGCGTTCGGCAAGCATCGTGCGCATGCTGGCGATGCAGGGCGTGAACCCTGGCCGTCTGGCGTCGGTGGGTTACGGTGAGTTTCAACCGGTGGCCAATAACGCCACCGTTGAGGGCCGTGCGAAAAACCGTCGCGTGGTGTTGGTGGTCTCGCGCAATCTCGATGTACGTCGCAGCCTGACGGGCACCGGAACCGCCAATGCGCAACCGGACGCTGCATTGAAGCGGGCTGGCACACAAACTGCACCGACCCCGGTCAAGACGCCGGGACGCGAGAGTGCCGTCAATTCTCCGTCACCCGCATTAACACGCTGAGCTATGTCTCGGTCGAGCATATCGGCCGGGAGGAACGAACTGAATGAGAGTCTGGGCAGTCGCCAATCAAAAGGGTGGTGTCGGTAAAACCACATCTTCCATCGCTTTAGCCGGATTGCTGGCCGAGGCGGGCAAGCGCGTGGTTGTGGTCGATCTCGACCCGCACGGCTCGATGACCAGCTATTTCGGCTACGACCCCGACAGCCTGGAACACAGCAACTACGATCTGTTTCTGCACAAGGGCAGCGTGCCGCAAGGCCTGCCGGGGCAGTTGCTGTTGTCGACCAGTGACGAACGCATTTCCCTGCTGCCATCGAGCACCGCACTGGCGACCCTTGAGCGTCAGTCGCCGGGGCAGAGTGGCCTCGGTCTGGTAATCGCCAAGAGTCTGGCGCAGCTGTGGCAAGACTTCGATTACGCGGTGATCGACAGCCCGCCTTTGCTCGGCGTGCTGATGGTCAACGCCCTCGCGGCGAGCCAGCAACTGGTGATCCCGGTGCAGACCGAACACTTGGCCGTCAAAGGTCTGGAGCGCATGGTCAACACCTTGGCGATGATCAACCGCTCACGCAAACAGGCGCTGCCGTTCAGCATCGTGCCGACCCTGTTCGATCGCCGCACACAAGCATCGATGCATACCTTGCGCGTGCTGCGTGACAAATTTCCCGACGAGATCTGGCAGGGCTACATCCCGGTCGATACCCGTCTGCGCGACGCCAGCCGAGCCGGTGTCACGCCTTCGCAATTCGATGGCAAGAGCCGTGGCGTGCTGGCGTATCGCGCGCTGCTCAAGCACCTGTTGGCGCAACAACTTGTTCCGCAGGTGGCTTGAGATGAACCTGTCCCGATCACGCCTGCCTGACTTGCACAAATCCTGTGGGAGCGAGCCTGCTCGCGAAGCAGGCGACGCGGTTTCCCTGTCCGGCGCTGTTGACCGATGAACCGCCCAGTCAAGCTCACATCGCGTCCGCAATTGGCGCTGCAGTCTTATCTGGATAATTTGCTGCTGGAAATTCCTGAAGAGCTGCCGCCGGTCATTGAGGCGCAGCCTGAAATCGTGGAAAGCAGCGAGGCGCTGGACGAGTTCCAGGCAGCGGTACTGGAAGAGCAGGCGCGTGATGCGCAGAAGGCTGCCCGGCCTGCTGCGCCGGTTGCCACGCCTGCCGCCGCAGCGGTGACCAAAGCACCGATTGCATTGATCGAAGAAGCCGAGCCGGTTCGCGCATCGGTGTCGACACTGGCACCGCTGCTGCAAACCCAATTGCTGAAAACCGCGCCGGAACCGGCCGTGGTCGAACCGGCTCCAGCACCTGCTCCAGTTGCACCCGCACCCGTCGAGCAGACGCTGGTGCCGCCATTGGTCGAAGTGCATCTGCCGCCGAACAACACGCCGCCACCGGTGGAAACCGATGGTCGCCCGGCCTGGGCCTCGGAAGCCTTCGAATGCCTGCTGTTCGATGTCGCTGGCCTGACGCTGGCGGTGCCGCTGGTGTGCCTCGGCTCGATCTATTCGCTGGCCGGCCACGAGCTGACGCCGTTGTTCGGTCAGCCGGAATGGTTCCTCGGGATCCTGCCGAGCCAGGCCGGCAATCTGAAAGTGTTGGACACCGCGCGCTGGGTCATGCCGGATCGCTATCGCGATGACTTCCGTCAGGGCTTGCAGTACGTGATTTCGGTACAAGGTTACGAGTGGGGCCTGGCGGTGCATCAGGTCAGCCGCTCGTTGCGTCTGGACCCGAATGAAATCAAATGGAGAAGTCACCGGGGTCAGCGGCCATGGCTCGCCGGCACGGTGATTGAGCACATGTGTGCATTGCTTGACGTTTCCGCACTGGCCGAGTTGATCGCCAGCGGTGGGGCAAAGCACCTCAGCGGCCACAAGCCGCTACATAAACCGACATAGCAGCCGACATAACAATCAGGCGACGGCATTGTTGAATGCCGCCACACAGAACACACACCGCTCAGCGCGGTTTTTTCGAGGGGTCAGGGTATGAGTAGTCAGGCGACGAATGCAAAGGGTTCTGAAGATCCGATCCTGCAATGGGTGACCTTCAAACTGGACAACGAAACCTACGGCATCAATGTGATGCGCGTTCAGGAAGTGCTGCGCTACACCGAGATCGCTCCGGTGCCGGGCGCGCCAAGCTACGTGCTGGGCATCATCAACCTGCGCGGTAACGTGGTCACCGTGATCGACACCCGTCAGCGCTTCGGCCTGAACAGCGGCGAGATCAGCGACAACACCCGTATCGTCATCATCGAAGCCGACAAGCAAGTCGTCGGCATCATGGTCGACAGCGTGGCCGAAGTGGTTTACCTGCGTCAGTCGGAAATCGAGACGGCGCCGAATGTCGGCAACGAAGAGTCGGCCAAGTTCATCCAGGGCGTGTGCAACAAGAACAACGAGTTGCTGATCCTGGTCGAGCTGGACAAGATGATGAGCGAAGAAGAATGGTCGGACCTGGAGAATATCTGATTGATTCTCGAGGTTGCGGTCATTGTCCTGTTCCTCTTCTGGGCAGGCACGCTGGCGATGTTTGTGTCGTACATCAAGGCGCAGCGGGTAATCGCTGCGCAACAGGCTCAGGGCGATGCGCTGCGTGATCAGCGCATCAAGGACCTGGCCAAGCGTGTCGACGATTACCAGAACGGCAATGTGCGCATGGGCGAAGCCCTGCACGAGCTGCGCGCGGTAGTCAGTCCGTTGCCGGACAAAATCGTTCAGCTGGAACAGCGCGACCCGTCGAGCCTGTCATTCGCCCAAGCGGCGAAACTGGTGGGGATGGGCGCCAGCGTCGATGAACTGACTCAGTCCTGCGGGTTGACCCAGGCTGAGGCGGAGTTGATGCGCAAACTTCACAAGAACTGATTTTTGCGCTCACGCTGAAATAGCCATTAGCGAGCAGGCTCGCTCCCACATTCGATCTCGGTCTAATGTGGGAGCGAGCCTGCTCGCGAAGGCGTCTTCGAAGTCTCAGTAATCATCGCCGCGATCGGTGACGTCCTTCTCGACCATCGGCGCATTCGGGTCCTGCCCCTCAGGGAATTTGCCCTTCAGATTCCACGCAAACGCGATGATTTCGGCGATGGTGCGATACAGCTCCTCGGGAATGCTGTCGCCCAATTCCATTCTCGCCAGCAAGCGCACCAATTCAGCATTCTCATAAATCGGTACTTCGCAATCGCGAGCAATGCGCAGGATTTCTTCGGCCAGTTCGTCATCACCCTTGGCGGTGAGGGTCGGGGCGTGGTTGCCGTCGTATTTGAGGGCGATGGCCTGGCGTGGGGCAGTGGAATCGTTCATGCGGTTTCGTCGACCCAGCGGTGTTCGAGACGGGTTTGGTTGCCCTGCGGCGGGGTGCCGAGGTGGCAGTCGATGTCGCCGACGTTGAGCCCGCGATCGAGCAGGCGCTGGCGCAGGGCGAACAGGTTGTTGCCGATCAGATCGGCGGTGTACGGCCGTTCGGCCCACAGTTGGCTGGACAGGCTGCCAGCGATCAACTGCGCCTGAATCTGCATCGGCCCGAGCGGCTCCATGTCGAATGCCAGATCGACGCGCCACAGTTGCTGTTTGGGCTCGCGCTCATCACGACGTTCGTTCGGTTGCGGCTCTCGTTCCGGCGCTTCTTCACGCTGGAACTTGACCTGCAACGGCACGATGTCTTGCAGGTTGCGCATGGGGATTTCCAGTTGCCAGGTGCTGAGCAGGCGTCCGTCGTCGGTGACGCCGGTTTGTTCCAGGCTCGACAGTTGGTGGCTTTGCAGGCGCGATACCGCAGCAGCGGCGAGGCGCAACAACTGTTCCAGATCGCCTTCGCCGTCCAGGCTTTGCAGCAAGCGCTCGGGCAGCGGGAAGCTGCTCGGTACCGGTTTGGCGCTGACCTGGCCGAGCATGCCGAGGGCGTTACGGACGAAACTCGGCAGCGCTTGCGCCAGGGTGTTGGCGGCGATGATCGCGTTGAAACTGGTGCTGCTCGGCAGGCCCGGGGTCAGTTGCGCGATCAGCTTGAGCAGGTCGGCTTTCATGTCCGGAGCCAGCGTCGGGTTCTGGCCGGTCAACAGTTTGGCTTCGAGGAACGCGCCGCTGTTGGCCAGCGCCAGTGCCACGCCCTTGGCGGTGCTCAGTTGTTGCACGTCCGGCAGGCTGGCGAGCAGTTTGTCGACCACGGCGCGCAAATCCTGCGATGTCTGATCGCTATCGCTCGGCAGATTTTGCAACGCGTTCAGTAACCCCGTCAGGGACGCCTGACGACTTTGCTGGCCAACCAGTTGCTGACTCACGGCGAGTTGTTCCTGGCGGCTGCTCATCGGCAGGAACTTGAGGGTTTGGGCGTCTTCCACCAGCGCCGAAAGCAAGGTGCCGATGCGTAGTGGCTGCGGGCTGTCGATGGTCAGTGTGCTGCCGCTCTGTGCGGTGTTGAGCAGAGTGACCAGCGAACGGAATACCGCCGCTTGCCCGGGCGTCTGCGGCAGCGCCTGCGAGGTCAGCACCTTGCCTTGCAGCAGCGTGCCGACCGGCAATTGCGCGGTGTCGATGCGGGTGAGGGCGGCGACGCTGCTGGCGATGGCCTGCTGCACGGTAATCGCCAGGTTGCCCGCCGAGGGCTGGGTGATCGCCAGACTTGTGCCTTGCGGCAGCGGCAGATTGCTGGTCGCCTGCACGGTGGTCTGGCGGCCGCCATCGACGGTCACCTTGAGCAATAACTGAAAAGTCTGATCCGCTTGTTTGAGCGACAACACCTCGGCTTTGGCGCTTTGCCCGGCGCCGATCAGGCCTTCGACCGGGGTCAGCAGCTTGAGCAGCTCACCGACCTGCGGGCGAACGGTCGCCGGGGTGGTGGGCGGGAGCGGGAGGATGTTCATTTCGCCTGTCATACGCGGACACAACCTGAGGAAAATGCACTCTTGAGAGTAAGGCACGGCATGTATAATGCCGCCCGTCTTGCGCTTCGTTCAAAAAACATAGCAATTGTTTGACCCAGCTCTCTAGATCGAGCCGTCAATGCATCTATGCTGCATCTCTTTAACGGCCGCGCCAGAGCCGACTTGAACCGTATAAGGCCCGTGATCCCTTGACCAGTCCTGTCCTGCAAACCGTTGCCCTCGCGTGTGAACGTGATCTGCGGCTGCTCTTCGAAAATCTCGAATTGAGACTGGCCAGTGGCGATATGGTGCAGATCAGCGGCCCCAACGGCAGCGGTAAAACCAGCCTTTTACGCCTGCTATCCGGGTTGATGCAGCCGACCGCCGGGCAAGTCCTGCTCAATGGCCAGCCGCTGACCGAACAACGCAGCGAACTCGCACGCAACCTGCTGTGGATCGGCCACGCCGCCGGGATCAAGGATCTGCTGACCCCGGAAGAAAACCTCTCCTGGCTCTGCGCCTTGCATCATCCCGCCGAACGCGAGGCCATCTGGCAAGCGCTGGCAGCTGTAGGATTGCGCGGATTCGAAGATGTTCCCTGCCATAGTCTGTCCGCCGGTCAGCAACGCCGTGTGGCGCTGGCGAGGTTGTATCTCGATAGCCCGCCGCTGTGGATTCTCGATGAGCCGTTTACCGCGCTGGACAAGCAGGGCGTAGCGCAGCTCGAAGAACACCTGGCCGGGCACTGCGAACGCGGCGGTCTGGTGGTGTTGACCACGCACCACACGCTGAGCCGGATGCCGGCCGGTTATCGCGACATCGATCTGGGGAGCTGGGCAGTATGAGTGTGTTCGGCCTGCTGGTTGCCCGTGAATCCCGACTGCTGTTTCGCCGCCCGGCGGAGCTGGCCAATCCGCTGATTTTCTTCGCCATCGTCATCGCATTATTCCCGCTGGCCGTCGGCCCGGAAACTCAGGTGTTGCAAAACCTGTCCCCCGGGTTAGTCTGGGTGGCGGCGCTGTTGTCGGTCCTGCTCTCGCTGGACGGGCTGTTCCGCAGTGATTTCGAAGATGGCTCGCTGGAGCAGTGGGTCCTTTCGTCGCACCCGCTGCCACTTCTGGTCTTGGCCAAGGTGCTGGCACACTGGCTTTTCTCCGGTCTGGCACTGGTTCTGCTCTCACCGCTGCTGGCGTTGATGCTCGGTTTGCCTGCCGCCTGCCTGCCGGTTTTGCTGCTTTCGTTACTGCTGGGAACACCGGTGCTGAGCTTGCTCGGCGCGGTGGGCGCGGCGCTGACGGTCGGTTTGAAGCGTGGCGGCCTGTTGCTGGCGTTGCTGATTCTGCCGTTGTACATCCCGGTGTTGATCCTTGGCAGTGGCGCCTTGCAGGCCGCCTTGCAAGGCATGCCGGCGACCGGGTATCTGCTGTGGCTGGGTAGCCTGACCGCCCTGGCGATCACCCTGACACCTTTTGCAATAGCGGCTGGCCTGAAGATCAGCGTCGGCGAATAATGAGGTCTGGTTAAAATTTAACCAGCAAAGACCCTGAGACT
>Ga0157345_1000203_pt1 | contig 9118 bp, 7 predicted proteins | sample MOy3yng090410_FD_105398 | JGI IMG/M metagenome (GOLD analysis project Ga0157345, IMG submission 105398) | Arabidopsis rhizosphere microbial communities from North Carolina - M.Oy.3.yng.090410 | ecosystem: Host-associated > Plants > Roots > Rhizosphere | place: USA: North Carolina | collected... | reverse complement strand
GCCTCGCTTTGCGCCATGTCGACGATGCGGTCAACGCGGTCAGCCTGATAGATCTTCGGCAGGTATTCCTGCGGCCAGCGGCGGATGCCGGGAATGGCCGAGCCTTCCATCGGCTGCAGACCGACGATCTGCACGCTGTCGCTCTGCTCTTTCAAGTAGCGCGACACGCCCATGATGGTACCGGTGGTGCCCATCGAACTGACGAAATGGGTGATGGTGCCCTGGGTCTGACGCCAGATTTCCGGACCTGTGGTGGTGTAGTGCGCTTCAGGATTATCGCCGTTGGCGAACTGATCGAGCACCTTGCCACGGCCTTCGGCTTCCATACGCTGCGCCAGATCGCGCGCGCCTTCCATGCCTTCTTCCTGGCTGACCAGAATCAGCTCGGCACCGTACGCGGTCATTGCCGCTTTGCGCTCGGCGCTGGAGTTGTCCGGCATGATCAGGATCATCTTGTAACCCTTGATCGCAGCGGCCATGGCCAGCGCGATCCCGGTGTTACCCGAGGTTGCTTCGATCAGCGTATCGCCGGCGTGAATCTGCCCGCGCAACTCGGCGCGAGTGATCATCGACAACGCCGGACGGTCCTTGACCGAACCCGCCGGGTTATTCCCTTCGAGCTTGAGCAAAAGGGTGTTGCTGGTGGCACCGGGCAGGCGCTGCAAACGCACCAGCGGAGTGTTGCCGACGCAATCGGCGATGGTTGGGTACTGCAAGGTCATGGCGTATTCGCAATCCAGACGTGCGGGGGCGCCTATCATACCGGCAAACCCGCGCAGGCCATATCACGCAAAGTGCGGTGCTTATGGTTTATGGGAATAAGCAGCAATAGTCTCACCACTGGTGAGACTTTTACGCTGGGTCATCTTTTTTTGCGGTGATGCAAATGGCCTCATCGCTGGCAAGCCAGCTCCCACAGTGACCCGTGTTGCTCTGTTAATAATGTCAGCAGTGCTGACACTGTCTTGTATTGCTCAAACAATCTGCGGGTAAAACACACTCCCTATGGGATGGGAGTAAGCGATAAAAGTCGCACCAGTGGTGCGACTTTTGTGTTGAGCCATTTTCATTGGTGGTGATGCGCAGAGACTCTTCGCGAGCAGGCTCGCCCCCACAGGAAGTAGTGTCATTCGCAGAATAGTGTCAGCAGTGATGACACTATTAACTGTTGTTCACACAATCTGCGGCGAACCGAGTTCCAATGTGGGAGTGAGCCTGCTCGCGATAGCGTCAGTCGGCGCAACACCGTCATCCGCCAGCAACCGCAAATTCAACCGCAACCCCGCCCCGCCATTCTCCGCCCAAATCCTTCCGCCCTGACGCTGCACGGCATTGCGCGCGATGCTCAGCCCCAAGCCAAATCCACCGTCCCCAGGCCGCGAGCCATCCAGCCGGGTGAACGGCGAAAAGATCCGTTCCAGATCCCCTTCCGCTACGCCGCCGCCCTGATCTTCCAGCCACAGGTGCCAGAAATCGCCATCGCGCCGCCCATCAAGCCGCACGATCCCACCCGCCGGCGAATGCCGAATCGCGTTACGCAGAATGTTCTCCAACGCCTGCGCCAGCGTGTTCAGATTGCCCCGCACCCAGCACGACGCTTCGACCGAACACTGCAATTGCAGGCTCGGCCAGCCGCTTTCATAACAGGCGTTGTCGGTGAGCATTTCCCACAGGGCCTGAATCTGGATCGCTTCCTCGGGCAGCGGCGTGCGGTCGGTATCGAGCCAGGCCAGTTGCAAGGTGTCTTCGACCAGTCTTTGCATACCGTCGACTTCGCGACCGATGCGCTCGCGCAGTTGCACCAGGCCTTGTTCACTTTCGCTGGCCACGCGCAAGCGGCTCAGCGGCGTGCGCAATTCGTGGGACAGGTCGCGCAGCAACTGCTGTTGCAAAGCAACGGTCGATTGCAGGCGCTCGGACATCGAGTCGAACGCTCGCGCCAGCTCTCCAAGTTCATCCGGGCGCTGGGTGATGCCGCTCGACAACCGCACATTCAACTGATCGGCGCGCCAGGCGTTGGCCTGTTCGCGCAGGTTGTTCAGTGGCACAACCAACAGGCGATACAGACCGACACACAGTAATAACGTGAACAGACCGGGAATCACGCCGTTGGTGATAACGCGCCAGAACAGCCGATATTTGCCCGGCAGGAAACGCTCGGGCAACTCGATCACCAGGCTGCCGGCGGACGGCTCTTTGGGAAAAGGTATGCGCAGCCACGGCCGGTTCTGTTTGTGGATCGGCCAGTCGAGACCGCGCAAGAACGTCAGGTGCTGGATTTCCTGTTCATTCAGCGGATCGCTGCTCAGCGACTGCAAGTTGCCGCCGATGACGCCAACCCAACTGGCCTCGCGCAACTCCATGCTTTGCAGCCAGTCATCGACACCGCTGCGGCCGCCGTGCTGCCACGCCTGTTCCGCTTGCGCGGCATAACGGCTGAGCGTGCCGCGTGCCTCGTCGGAGAGGAACTGGTTGCGCTCCTCCATATAACGACCCCACGACCAGCTCAGCCAGATCATCAGCAGACAAAATGCGACCAGCAGAAACGCCAGTTTCCAGAACAACGAATGCCGCCCCGGCAGTTCAGAGCGTTTCATCGGCGGCGCTCAAGACGTAACCCTTGCCCCACACGGTGCGCACTTCACGCTCGGTGTAACCGATGGCTTTGAGTTTGCGGCGGATCTGGCTGATGTGCATGTCGAGACTGCGGTCGTGGGCCGCGTAGCCGCGCTGCAGAACGTGCTGATAAAGGAAGGCTTTGCTCAGCACTTCCTCATCATTGCGGTTGAGGGTTTCCAGCAAGCGGAATTCGCTGCGGGTCAGACCGGCGGGTTGCTCGCGAAAAAACACATCGCACTGTTCGTCATCGAACCTCAGCGTACCGGCGGCTACGGGCATCGCAGGCGCGGCCGGGCGCCGATCCAGCGCAACCCGACGCAGGATCGCTTCGATGCGCACATGCAACTCGGCCATGCTGAACGGCTTGGGTAAATAGTCATCGGCGCCCAGACGGAAACCGCTGATGCGATCCGCCTCGGCACCGAGGGCCGACATCAGCAGCACCGGCGTCGAATGGCTCTGGCGCAATTGCGTCAACACCTGCAAGCCGTCCATGCCCGGCAACAGGATATCCATCAGCACCACGTCGAACGGCTGGCGTGTGGCGATGCTCAGGCCTTCCTGGCCATTCTGGCACCAGGTCACCTGAAAGCCGCTGCGGCCCAGATGTTCGTGAACATAGGCGCCGAGTACCGGATCGTCTTCGATGGAAAGAATGCGTGGCTGGCCGACGGAAACAGGAGTCATGAGTATCTGCAAGTAATTCTCAGTTGAGCGCGATTATTCAAGATTGCCGGGCAACGGGCAACACAAGGCTGCCCTTTCTGACAAACGAGCACCGGCGCCCTGACCCACCCTGACAGCATTTTTCCGGAGATTGCCTGCGAGCAAATCGCTACACTGCGCCCATGCCGCGTGCCGGATGCACGCATGAGTCAACAGATCAGCGGGATGCAGGAGATAGGCGTGCTCAAGAAACTGGGAATCAAAGGTCGCGTGTTGTTGCTGACCTTGTTGCCGACCAGCCTGATGGCGCTGGTGCTGGGTGGTTATTTCACCTGGACGCAGCAGTCCGACTTGCAGAGCCAATTGATGCAGCGCGGCGAGATGATCGCCGAGCAACTGGCGCCGCTGGTGGCCCCCGCCATGGGTCACGGCAACAGCGATCTGCTGGAGCGCATTGCCACGCAGTCCCTTGAACAACCGGATGTGCGCGCGGTGACCTTCCTCGCCCCGGACCGCTCACCGCTGGCCCACGCCGGCCCGACCATGCTCAATCAGGCGCCGAGCGGCGACAGTGCGCATTTGCAACGGCGCAGCGGCAATGACGCGACGCGTTATCTGATGCCGGTATTCGGCAAGCATCGCAATCTCGCTGGCGAACTGATCCCGGAAGAGTCCGAGCGTTTGCTCGGCTGGGTCGAATTGGAACTGTCGCACAACGGCATGCTGCTGCGCGGTTATCGCAGCTTGTTTGCCAGCCTGCTGCTGATTGCCGCCGGTCTGGCGGGCGCGGCGCTCTTGGCGTTGCGCATGGGCCGCACCATCAACCGCCCGCTGAGTCAGATCAAACAAGCCGTCGCGCAGCTCAAGGACGGCCATCTGGAAACGCGTTTACCGCCGCTCGGCAGTCAGGAACTGGATGAGCTGGCGTCGGGCATCAACCGCATGGCCGGCACCCTGCAAAACGCCCGCGAAGAACTCCAGCACAGTGTCGATCAGGCCACCGAAGACGTGCGCCAGAATCTGGAAACCATCGAGATCCAGAACATTGAACTGGACCTGGCGCGTAAAGAGGCGCTGGAAGCCAGCCGGATCAAATCCGAATTCCTCGCCAACATGAGTCACGAGATCCGCACGCCGCTCAACGGCATTCTCGGTTTCACCCACCTGTTGCAGAAAAGCGAACTGACCCCGCGTCAGCTCGACTATCTGGGCACCATCGAAAAATCCGCCGACAGCCTGCTGGGGATCATCAACGAGATCCTCGACTTCTCGAAAATCGAAGCCGGCAAACTGGTGCTCGACCATATTCCGTTCAACCTGCGCGACCTGCTGCAGGACACTCTGACCATCCTCGCCCCGGCCGCGCACGCCAAACAGCTGGAGCTGGTCAGTCTGGTCTATCGCGACACGCCGCTGTCGCTGGTCGGTGATCCGCTGCGTCTGAAGCAGATCCTCACCAACCTGGTGAGCAACGCGATCAAGTTCACCCGCGAAGGCACCATCGTTGCCCGAGCGATGCTTGAAGATGAACAAGAAGACAGCGTGCAACTGCGCATCAGCATTCAGGACACCGGCATCGGTTTGTCGAACCAGGACGTGCGCGCGTTGTTCCAGGCGTTCAGTCAGGCCGACAACTCGCTGTCGCGGCAACCGGGTGGCACCGGTCTGGGGCTGGTGATTTCCAAACGCCTGATCGAACAGATGGGCGGCGAAATCGGCGTCGACAGTACCCCGGGCGAAGGCTCGGAATTCTGGATCAGCCTGAGCCTGCCCAAGACCCGCGACGACGCCGAAGACTTGCCGGCTGCGCCGTTGCTCGGGCGCCGCGTGGCGGTGCTGGAGAGTCACGAACTGGCGCGGCAGGCCTTGCAGCATCAACTGGAAGACTGTGGCCTCGATGTCACGCCATTCAACACCCTCGAAACCTTGACCAATGGTGTCACCGGTGCCCACCAGACCGATCAGGCGATTGATCTGGCAGTCATCGGTATCACCAGCAACGACATGCTGCCCGAGCGTTTGAATCAGCACATCTGGGACCTCGAACACCTCGGCTGCAAAGTGCTGGTGCTGTGCCCGACCACCGAACAGACGCTGTTCCATTTGTCGGTGCCCAATCCACATAGTCAACTGCAAGCGAAACCGGCCTGCACACGCAAATTGCGCCGCGCCTTGGCCGATCTGGTCAACCCGCGCCAGCCGCGCAATGAGCCGGGCGAACCGCTGTCGAGCCGGGCACCGAAAGTGCTCTGTGTCGACGACAACCCGGCCAACCTGCTGCTGGTGCAAACCTTGCTCGAAGACATGGGCGCCAAGGTACTGGCGGTGGAAAGCGGCTACGCGGCGGTCAAAGCGGTGCAGAGCGAGTCCTTCGATCTGGTGCTGATGGACGTGCAGATGCCGGGCATGGACGGTCGCCAAAGCACCGAAACCATTCGCCAGTGGGAAAGCGAGCGGCATTGCACGCCGCTGCCGATTGTCGCGCTCACCGCCCACGCCATGGCCAACGAAAAACGCGCGCTGCTGCAAAGCGGCATGGACGACTACCTGACCAAACCGATCAGCGAGCGGCAACTGGCGCAGGTGGTGCTGAAATGGACCGGCCTGGCCTTGCGCAATCAAGGACCGGAGCGGATCAGCGACAGTACGGCGGGCAACCATGAACTGCCAGTGCTCGATCATGAGGAAGGTTTGCGTCTGGCCGCTGGCAAGGCTGATCTGGCGGCGGACATGCTGGCCATGCTGCTCGCTTCACTGGAAGCCGACCGCGAAGCCATTCGTACGGCGTGCGAAAACCGCGACCAGAACGCCTTGATCGAACGTGTCCATCGCCTGCACGGTGCCACCCGTTATTGCGGCGTACCGCAATTGCGCGCGGCCTGTCAGCGCAGCGAAACCCTGCTCAAGCAGGACGACCCGAAGGCCGTGGCAGCGCTGGAAGAACTGGAGCGCGCGATCAACCGGCTGGCGGCGCAAGCGAAGATCAGCGCCTGATCCACGGCAATGCCGGCCGACACCGGCAGCGCTAAAGTGGGTTCGGGTGATTCAATCCGTGTCGATGCTCAAGGAGGATTTCATGCGCACGCTCGTTTTCAGTAGCCAGACCTATGACCGCGACAGCTTCCTCACCGCCGATTGCCCAGCGGCTATCGAGCTGCACTTTCAACCGGCAAGGCTCAGCCTCGATACGGCGGCCCTGGCCGATAAACATGAAGTGGTCTGCGCCTTCATCAATGACGACCTCAGCGCTGCAGTGCTCGAACGGCTGGCCGCGGGTGGCACGCGCCTGATCGCCCTGCGCTCGGCGGGTTACAACCATGTCGATCTGGCCGCAGCGAAACGTCTCGGACTGGCCGTGGTGCGCGTGCCGGCCTACTCGCCGCATGCGGTGGCCGAACACGCCGTGGCGCTGATCCTCGCCCTCAACCGGCGTCTGCACCGCGCCTACAACCGCACCCGTGAAGGCGATTTCAGCCTGCATGGATTAACCGGTTTCGATCTGGTCGGCAAAACGGTGGGGATCGTCGGCACCGGGCAGATCGGCGCGACCTTCGCGAAAATCATGCACGGCTTCGGTTGTGAGCTGCTCGCCTACGACCCCTTTCCGAACCCGGATGTTCTGGCGTTGGGTGCGCGTTATCTGAGCCTGCCGGAACTGCTCGCGCAGTCGCGGATCATCAGCCTGCACTGCCCGCTCAACGAGCAGAGCAAACACCTGATCAACCGCGATTCACTGGCGCACATGCAGGCCGGCGCCATGCTGATCAATACCGGTCGCGGTGGACTGGTGGACACCCCGGCACTGATCGATGCATTGAAGGATGGCCAGCTCGGCTATCTGGGGCTGGATGTCTATGAAGAAGAGGCGCAACTGTTTTTCGAGGATCGTTCCGACCTGCCCTTGCAGGACGATGTGCTGGCACGCTTGCTGACCTTTCCCAACGTGATCATTACTGCGCATCAGGCCTTTTTGACGCGTGAAGCACTGGGGGCGATTGCTGCAACCACACTGCACAACATCGCGACCTGGGCGGCGGGAACGCCACACAACCAGGTCGAGGGCTGAGCGCTTTTCAGCTTACTTAGGTGAAAGCGAGGACGCCAGAATCAACAACGCCAGCCAGGCGAAGCCAAAAAAGCGCTGTTTCATCGAGTGGCCGTTGCGCAGCAGGAACCAGACGAAAAACATCGGCAGCAGGAAGATCATGATCTTCAGCCAGCCTTCCACCGGACGACTGCCGTCGGCATTGGCCTGCTCAGTGGCCGGTTGCTCGGTTGGCTGCTGGCGCCGACGCCGCGCGGCGGCCGGCATGACTTTCGGTAAAGGTTGCGGTTCAGGCGCTGGAGCACTGACTTCGGGCACAGCCTTGTTACGCGGCAGACTGCCAAACGAGATTGTTGCAGCCTGTACTGGCGCGGCTGCGGTCTGCGCGTGTACTGCTTGCTCCGCCATTGGAGCCCCACAATGAATGCACGCGTTGGCTTCGGAGCTGATGCTCTTCTTGCATTCATAACATTCGATCAGCGCCATGTTCCGTTCCTTCAGAGTCGAGGCCAGCAGTTTGCCATGAGCGTCGCCTCAATTGAACCTGATCGAAGGTCACACGCGCGCATCATTCTGCAATCAAGCCCGTGCTAGCATGTCGCGCATATTTGGAGGACCCATGGTCGAACACGATTTCCGCTACACCCTGATGAACCCGCAACACACCCTCACCGAATGCCGCGCCCTTGTTCCGGGCCGCTATCAGGTCACTGGCAATGGTGGCTCGATTCGCATCGGTGACGCCTTGTTGGTCACCCTCAAAGGCAGCAAGGACTTGTCCATGCGCCTGACCGTTGAAACCGTCCGCCACCTGATCAATCCGCCGGGCCAATGGACCGCGATGACCACGGGCCCGGTATTCGGCGAACTGGCGATTCACACCTGGCAGGTCAACTGCGACAGCTGCGCCAAAGAGCTGAGTTTCGAATTCGCCGTGGACGCCAAACTCGGCAAAGCCGCCGAGAAACCGGCTGCCACCGCGCGCATCGCCGAGCTGGGCTGGAAAGCCGTTGGCGACAAGCACCTGTGCCCGAAATGCCAGGAGCCTGCGTGATGAAACGCTTTGCCCTGACCGCTATGGTCGGTGTGGGTCTGGTGGGTTGCGCGGCAGAGCCTGTGCAACTGCAACAGAACCGCAGCTACATTCTGGAGTGGATCGGCGAGCGGCCGTTGATGGATTACAGCCATCTGACCGTGACCCTGGGCGATGATGGCCGCGCTTACGGCAACGGTGGCTGCAACCATTGGTTCGCGCCGTATACGCTGGACGGTGACAAGCTGACCTTCGGCAAGATCGGCAAGACCCGCAAGCTCTGTGCACCAGCGCTGATGGAACAGGAACAACGCTTTCTGCAGGCGCTGGAACATGTCGAGCGCTGGGACATCTCGCCGATCGAGCAGATGCGCTTCTGGCCGGTTGAAGGCAAGCCGTTGCGTTGGTGGCTCGAAGAGGGTTAAGCCTCAGGTCCGCCGATGCCCTCACCCTAGCCCTCTCCCAGAGGGAGAGGGGACTGATTGGGGGATATTGGGGAGCTACGCCGACCTGAAAGGTCTTCATCGAATCCATAATCGACTGGGTCTTTTAGGTCGGTGAGTCGGCCAATGCCCTCACCCTAGCCCTCTCCCAGGGGGAGAGGGAAATGATTGGGGGATATTGGGAAGCTACGCCGACCTGAAAGGTCTTCATCGAATCCATAATCGACTGGGTCTTTTAGGTCGGTGAGTCGGCCAATGCCCTCACCCTAGCCCTCTCCCAGGGGGAGAGGGAACTGATTGGGGGATATTGGG
>Ga0157345_1000200_pt1 | contig 9278 bp, 9 predicted proteins | sample MOy3yng090410_FD_105398 | JGI IMG/M metagenome (GOLD analysis project Ga0157345, IMG submission 105398) | Arabidopsis rhizosphere microbial communities from North Carolina - M.Oy.3.yng.090410 | ecosystem: Host-associated > Plants > Roots > Rhizosphere | place: USA: North Carolina | collected... | reverse complement strand
TATATGATTCCATATCTTCATTAATTTCCGGCTTATCCACCATACACTAATTTTGAGAATACGTTTATTTAATACTATTGATTCCTTTTAAGAAATCAATTGCTATTTTAGAAAATAGCTCTGGTTTTTCAGTAAATGGCGTATGACCGCATCTCGGGATCACTTTCACGTTAGAATTAGGGATATTCCTATAATCCTCAGAATATTTCACTGGAATCATTTCGTCATTTTGACCCCAAATAATTATCGTCGGTGATTTAACTTTGCTCAGTCGTGAAGCCAAGTCTGTGGTATTTCTTATTGCTAGCATGGTGGACATAAACGCATATTTTGCATTTGGAAGTTTCATTCTATCGATAAACTCAAGTATTGTTTCTTCAGTAACAGTACGGGGATCAAATGCCATGTTATTGAAGGCTCTCCAAACATTATCGTGCGTTGGATACAATGATGCCAAGATATACTCTTCTAATGTCTTAGTAGAAGTTTTCATGGTCCCAGCGGGAGAAACTAAGATTAATTTATTTATCATATTAATATCATTAATTGCGAATTCCGCTGCAACCAATCCTCCAAATGAAGATCCCGCTATGCTTGCACTTTTCACTCCCACCCTATTTAGAAAATCTTTCAGGAATCTTACAAAGTATGGTATATTATATTCAACGGTTGGTTTATCACTATGTCCAAAACCGATAATATCAGGAACAATCGTCCTAAAATGCTCGTGAAAAAACGGAATGACTTTAGACCACCTTTCAGCAGATGCACCTATTCCGTGCAACAAAACTAATGTTTCTTCTTCCGTTGAATTGAAATTGCTATATTCTAGATAACGAATCTTGTTTCCATGAATTTGGATGTTTTTCTCTGGAATTTGAATGGCCAATAATCTGGAGTCAGATAGATGTTTCTAGGTCTACTTTATTACTTTTATGATGTGTTAGGACCCTTGAAGTATTAGTAGGTGTCTGTATCTTCCATTAAATACTTGGGTGAAACATGAAATAAGTGTATCTCAAATATACCTTGATTCAAAGGCATATATCTAAAGACACATTTTTTGATTATGTAACAAGATAATAATCAAACATTAATTTAATTGAAATTGCAAAAAGTGTAATACCTAGAATCAATCTTAATTTTTGTTCGCTTATTTTCGATATTAATCTTGAGCCTATCTGAGCGCCTCCGAATGTGCCTACTGACAGTAGTACTGCTGGAACATATTGAGGATTTCCTAAAATTATGTTAGTCGTTAATCCCACCAAAGATGTAATCATTAAAATGAATTGCGATGTAGGTGCTGCCAAATTCATAGTCAATCCAATAATCATTATCATTAAAGGAACAAATATGACTCCTCCGCCAATTCCGAATAAACTTGAGATGAATCCCGCAACAAACGTGCTGGAATAAAAGAGAATTTTTACCCATGTCGATTTAAATGACAGCAAATTCTCATTTACTATTGATTTTTTATAAATTAGATAAATTCCTGTTGCAACTAGTATTAGAGCTAGTAGTACCTTAAAATAAGCTGGATCTATATTAGTTGAAAAATAGGAGCCTATAATTGCACCTGGAATCGATAATATCGCCATCTTGATTCCCAGCATGTATTGAATCTTTTTTAATTTAGCATAGGTTATAGTCGATGAAATGCTAGTAGCAGATACTGCGAAAAGACTTGTACCCGCTATCTGGGGTGGCGAAAGGCCAAGGAGTGTAAGAGCTGGAGATATTATGATTCCTCCCCCTACACCGATCATAGACCCTAAAGTTCCCGCAATCAAGCCAATAAATACAAAAAACGCATAAAGGAAAAACCCTTCCAAGTCTAATACCTATCAATACTTATACGATCGCTGTAACTTAATAAATTGTTTGCAAGTTTCAGTACGTAATAGTTAGGTATGACACTGGTCTTCCATCAATATAATGAGTTAAATTTGGCTGATGTTACCTTACTTTCAGATGGAAAAATATTATTGCAATATTTGTCAGAAAACAATAGAACCGTTATCGTTAGAAAACCACGTAATTGAATCAGGGCATATATCTAGGAGAAAAAAATTGGAAGATCAACTAGAAGATAATGGTGGAATCTCAAGTTCAAATAGGTCTGTTATAGGTTTCTGGAAAAATGATTGAACACTAGTAACGATTTACTATAGCCTATAACATCATGCAAAATTGTCTGATATTTTATAATATCTCGAGCTCTAATGTAAAATCACGTAATTTTATCTGATACTATTAAAATCCAATTTAGATGAGTTAATTTAAATATGCAATTTATTGTACCTACAGGTCTGGAAAAACAAAAACAAAAAGGTATTCATGCCGATATATTTCACCCGTTCCCTTTGATTTTAATCCATACACCGTACGGGCTAAAATTCTTTGATTATATAGCAAAGACCAGAATTGCAAAAGCATACGCTAGAGCTAATACTTACATAATGCCAGCAATAACACTTATTGCAATATTATTAATAATTAGTGGAATATCCAGTATAATTTCAAATGTTTCCGTGAGAGAGAATGCAAAGGCCATAGGCCTAAGAGGTAATCTTCTTATTCCGGTAATAAATCCGATTCTACCGCTCACTTACACTTTAGTGGCTCTAGTTATTAGTGTCTTTATACACGAGGCAGGACACGGTATCGTTGCAAGAGTATATGGAATAAAAGTTGAGTCAACCGGTATTGCTTTTGTGCTCATAATTCCTGTTGGAGCATTTGTTAACCTTGATAAGGATGAATTATCCAGAGCAACTCTAAAAGAGAAAAGCGCGGTTCTTACTGCCGGTCCACTGAACAATATGATTCTTGCTGCCGTCTCACTTACCTTGTTATTTCTAGTATTATCTACGTTGACTCCAATCCCTTCTACAAATATACCCAGGAGCGGACTTGAAATAATTAGCGTCACTCAGGGTTCTCTTGCAGAGAAACTTGGTCTGACACAAGGATCCAGCATCCTTTCAATTGGGAGTACTGAAATACGAAGTCAAAATGATTTATTACAGACACTAAGATCTAATATTGGTAAACAACCTTCAATCGTATGGCAAAACAAAGAGGGTAATAAGATAACAGATAATTTCTCAATTCCTGCCAACATTGACCCAACCAAACCTATTCTTGGTGTAAGGACCGCTGCAGTATCTTTAGATCCCAAGTTAGCTCTAGAATTTTATAAGAAATATTTTACCTTTGATATTAATCATATAGTTCCTATACTTCCCCCACCAACGCTAGCTGAGCAATTTGTACCCTTTTCGGATTTTATGGCCCCAAAGTATCAATCAAGTATTTTCGGCTCATCATTTGCAATAATTGCAAATACACTCTTCTGGCTTTGGTTTATCAATTTTAATCTGGGAATATTTAATGCTCTTCCTATTGCATTTTTGGATGGAGGCCAATTGTACGGTTCACTAATAGAGAGTAGATCCAAATTTGATAAAAAAAGTCTCAAGAATATCTCATCAGCGGTATCTACAATAACCATAATAATTGTAGCCTTGGCAATATTTCTACCGTATCTGCCTTTTTAAGACGTAAAGTAGGAATGAAGCGAGGATCTTCCAAAATATATATTAATAGAGAAGTTTATTTTGATTGTGGATACCCGCCGGTAAGGAATTTAACGACCTAGCTATATCGCTTTGTGATAGTAATTGATTATCACTATTAATGAAAGCATTGTGGAAAATCAGACCGAGTATCTAGAAGAATGTTAAAGTGAATAATGAAAACTTAAATGGTAATTCTGAAGATGAGAGTATTCGTCCCCTAGAGAATGCTGTGAGAGTTGCACAGGTTATTGATCCTTTATCTAACAATCAAATTCAACATACAAAGAAATTAGGTGAAGATTTCTTTAAAGATTTAATACTCAAATCAATTCCAAAAGAATCACAGATTACAAATATAAGATTTGAAGGACCGTATGTTGCACTTTATACATTAAATCCAAAATTTTCGTTAACTGAATTGACTTATTATCTTTCATCTCTTTCGAAAAATGTTAAAAAAAGGTTTGTAGTAAGGACTGACACCTCTATTAGATTATCAGAAGAGGAAACGAGATCAGCAGTAATTAAGATGTTACCAAGCAAAGTTACAATATCTGCTGTATTCTGTGATGATGCCACAGGTGAAGTAATTCTTGAAGTAAATCATCCTGAATCGGTAGATGCGAATATGGTAATCACTATTGCTCAAGCAACCGGTTGGATAGCTCATACGTTACGTTCACCGCATATTCAGTCAAGTAGTATGAACATAATTCACTCTACTCAGAAGGGTTCAGCTAAGGAAAGAAGTCTTTTCTTACAATCCTTGGGTAAAAGGGTCTTCAGACCACCAGTTGTTTTGGAAAGCGAGGGTTTGAATTTAAATTATACGAATCAATCGAATAAAAAGAAATCAGAATATACTGAGCTTAAATCTAAGGTTAGAAATAGGGAAGAAATACTTATTTTCTGTCTCGGCGGCGTTAAGCAAGTCGGGAGATCATGCTTCATTGTTGTAACGTCAGAAAGCAAAATAATGCTAGATTGTGGCATTAACCCTGGTGAACCATTGGGAATTTCTGGATATCCTCGATTGGACTGGTTTAATTTTAATCTTGATGAAATAGACGCTGTAGTTCTAAGTCACGCACATATAGATCATCAAGGGTTTTTACCGACATTATTCAAATTTGGTTATAAGGGTCCAGTCTATTGCACCGAACCCACTCTTCCTCTAATGACGTTGCTCCAGTACGATTCAGTAAAGATATCGAAAAGCAACGGAACGTTTTTGCCATACGAAACAAGAGATGTTAATGAAGTTATTAAGCACTGTATAACGTTACCTTATGGTAAACCTACTGACATTTCTCCAGACATTACTATAACTTTCAATAATGCAGGACATATAATGGGAAGTGCTACTGTACATATCAACATTTTTGGAACTCACAATATTCTTTATTCCGGTGATTATAAGTATGCGAGAACCCAATTATTGGATAGTGCTGTTTCTGTTTATCCTAGAGTAGAGACTTTGATAACTGAAAGTACATATGGAAATTCAGGCGACATAATGCCAGATCAATCTTTAGTTTACAAGACCTTTACAGATGCTATTAATAGAACTTTGACTGCTGGAGGGAAAGTATTGATTCCTGTTCCTGCTGTTGGAAGGGCCCAAGAGATAATGTTGGTTCTAGATAAGGAAATGAGAGAAGGACGGCTGATGGAGGCGCCCGTGTTTATTGAAGGAATGATATCAGAAGCTAGTGCGATACATATGTCCTATGCACATTACCTTGGGTTTGACGTACGAAAATCGGTCTCCAACGGAGTTAATCCATTCCAATCAGAATATTTTACCGTTGTTAATGGATATGAAAGAAGGCAAGATGTTTTCAATGACGAAAATCCAAGCGTTATAATGGCCACGTCTGGAATGTTGGAAGGTGGGCCGTCAGTCGAATACTTTAAGAAAATTGCGCCAGATAAGAAAAACAGTATATTATTTGTTTCATATCAAATAAATGGAACCTTAGGCAGACGGGTTATAGACGGTGGAATAACGGAAATCAGCATGCTTGAGCAAAAAGGTAAGGTTAAGGTATTTCCAATTAAGTGCACAAGTCAAAAAATTGATGGATTTAGTGGCCACAGCGATTTTAACCAGATAATGAATTTTACTGCAAGAATAAAACCAAAAAAAGTATTGGTTAATCACGGGGAAAGATCGAAATCAGATAACGTAGCAAGCAATATTTTTTCTAGATTCAAGATAAGGGCTACTGTTCCGGATAATCGTGAAATAATTAAATTGAGGTAGTTGTTAACTCAAGCACGAAATATCCATTTAGACTATACTGTAAGTACTTGCTGGTACAAAAATAGATCTGACTGGTCCTATTATTAGTAAGATTTTAGCGTATTAAATTATTCTATAATATGCTATTGTACCGTACGAACAAAATTCAGATTAATCCAATGTCCTTATTTAAATATGCGCAGATACTTGATATAGAAAGGACCCCTGAGTAAAAATTCGCATTAATATCATCGAGCCTCTTATTACTTAATAAATTCAACTCTGCAACGGCCATTTGCAAACACACCGATTCAATACGTAGGCCAATTTGGTAAGCATTGGTTATAAGATCCACTCATCAAGGAGTCAAAAAAGTATGTTTTGTTCAGTATCTTTTTAGATATGTGGGTATAATTATAATTGTAATTGGCTATAAGATACAAATGTATTAATTGTAATATTGTACTAAGCGGTGAGGGTGCATCTAGGCATTATCTTGCTAATCCTACTCATAAACTCGAAAAATTACCACCTCAATTAAAGCAAGCCAAGAATATTGATTCTTCTTGATTTTAGCGACGGGTTTATTCTCTTATACTTTCTAGTGTTGAGACAACCTGCCAAAGCAGCGTGCGTATATGAGATTGCATTTGTGGATTCTGGGTAACGCTATCAAGCATACTTATAGTATTTGCCGCCCTAACAGAAATGGATCCATTTTTCTCATCTTTTATTCCAGATAATATCTCTCTTACAATATTTCTAATATTTTTCTGAATATTGTTATTCCTAGCTATACTGTCCAAAGTGCTTATCGCATTTGCAAGCCGCTCTTGATTTTCTTTCTCCCTTATTTCTTTCTTTGAAGCCATTGTCATAACACTCTCCACTTTTTTACCTTACAATGTGGTGACTTTTGAATGTTTTTACAATCTTAATATATTTTTATAATAAATTAAAATTTTGTTATACAATACTAATTAATATCATCAAACCCTGTTCTAATCACATGTCGGAAGTCGATGCAACAACAAAGAAAAGCATATCGCAGCCGCCACTTGATTTACTTTTTAATCCCTCAATATTATCAAAGAAAGATGTTTGGCAAATAGATATTTCATTACTGCTGGAAATGTTGCTAAAGTTAATCAATAATAGTGGAAAAAAAGACCTTCGAATGTGTGGAATTGCTGCACTATCTTCCTCGCTAATTTACCGGTTAAAGGTAGAGAGCATTTCAAGACTAGAAAAAATCTCTAAAACCAAGAAGGGAATAGAGGTTGTGGATATCAAGCCTATTCCAAATTTAAAGCCATTTGAAATTCCTTTTAGGGTTGAACCTACATATCCAGTGTCGTTAGAAGAGTTATTGCACGTACTTGAAAATATGATTATTGGCTTAGCAAATCCAAAATCTAGAAGAAATCAGCTCAATCTGGAATCTGTAGAATCGTTCAACTTCGATGATTACTTGGTTAAGTTTGAAAAAGTTTTGCAATCTTACGAGGATATGATTTTTGATATAGTAACGGCTGACAAATCTGTTGAATTTAGAAATCTTACACTAAAAATGAACCCAACTGAAACTGTTCGATGCTTCCTCGCTCTCCTCTATCTTGCCATGAAGAGAAAAATATTTCTTCAGCAAAATGATGAACAAATATTTATTTCGATAAACGAAAACATTGATTAATAAACACTAATTATTTGAATGCAGGTGCCTCAGTCACTCCCTGACGCTGAAATTACTGCTAGAATTGAAGCAGCCTTGTATGCTGCTGGGAGACCACTATCCATTAACGACCTAATGAGGGCTGCAGGAATTAATTCAAAAGAAAAAGTAGAGAAATTATTAAATGAATTAATTAAGAAAACGCATAATGTTTTGAGCGCATTGGAGATTGCACGACTCGATGATGACAAATTTGTATTTCAGGTAAAACCTGCATATATGCCATTGATTCGACGATTTGCTCAACAACCCCTGATCCCTGCGGGTGCTCTGAAGACTTTATCATTTATTGCTTATGAACAACCTATTACGTCAAAAAGATTGGTCCAGATTCGGGGTAGCCAGGTTTATATGCATCTCAAGGAGCTGCGCGCACATTCATTTATTGAATCGGAACGTTTAGGTCGAATGAAAATTTATAGGACCAGCAGAAAATTCCAAGAATATTTTGGAATAAATGATCTCAACGTACTTAAAACCAAAATGATTGCAAAATGATTTCTAATAAGACTAGATAGAAACCCTCTTAAAATGGATCAAATTAATTAATGCAAAGATGAAAAAATCTATAGAAAATCTATATGGTCGAAAGTACACTGGCGGTAGAAAAATTTCTATGCGAAGTAGACGCAAATTTGAAATAGATAGGTATCCAAATGAGGCCATAATTGGAAGCAATCTCAAGGTAAACAGAAGGGTACGGGGGAATAACAGAAAATCGGCCCTTAAAACTGTTCAATTTGCAAATGTATCAAATCTCGAAGACAATAGAACCACAAAGTCAAAGATATTGAGAGTTATCAAAAATGCAGCTAATAAGGACTACGAGAGAAGAGGGGTAATTACAAAAGGTACCATAGTAGAAACTGAATTAGGACTTGCAAAAGTGGTATCAAGACCAGGTCAAGTAGGTGTTATTAACGCCGCTCAGCTGAAAAAATAGGGATTACTAAAATTACGACTTTCTTTTGATACCGATTTTTTTTCGTTGACGTCATCATCAAATTCTGACATAAAAATTGTAAATATTGCTAAAATTCTAAAGCAAGGCGGCTACTTCTTCAGCACTGTATGATATTATTAGATCTGCCCCCGCTCTAATCATACATGCAAAATATCCTAAAACCCACTCATATTCATCGAGAAGCCCAATGCGCGACGCAGCTTTTAACATAGTATATTCACCGGAAACATGATGCACTGCTATTTTACACTTGAAAGTGCTAAATACTCTATTTACCAAATCCAAGTTTCCTAAAGAAGGTTTTATCGTTATTATATCTGCTCCTTCAAGTAAATCCAATTCTATTTTTTTTAGAATCTCACGGGAATTACTATAGCCAATTTGATATGCTGCCTTATCCATTTTTGAAAATTTCTTAAATGTGGTAAGTCGAAAAGGTGTATAAAGATCAGAAAACTGTTTTGAAAATGACATTATTTTTGTATCTCTAAATGCATTGTCGTCAAGTTTTTTTCTGATAGACAATACCAATCCATCCATCATAGAAGACGGTGCAATAATGTCGGCGCCAGCTTCCGCATAACTAAGAGCAATTTTTGACATGAGTTTCAAAGTCTTATCGTTGTCTACATTGTTATTTTGATTTAATATTCCACAATGCCCTGACAGGTTATACTGACAAATGCAGACGTCTGCAATAATTTGGAACCTATTGTCAAAGTTTTCTTTTATAGTTTTCAGGGTGGTATG
>Ga0157345_1000192_pt1 | contig 9524 bp, 10 predicted proteins | sample MOy3yng090410_FD_105398 | JGI IMG/M metagenome (GOLD analysis project Ga0157345, IMG submission 105398) | Arabidopsis rhizosphere microbial communities from North Carolina - M.Oy.3.yng.090410 | ecosystem: Host-associated > Plants > Roots > Rhizosphere | place: USA: North Carolina | collected... | reverse complement strand
GATTTCGGTGAGCAGCCACAGGTCGTTCCACTCGCTGCGCGGGTGGTCGGACATGGCCATGAAGTGGCCGCTGACCAGTTTGGTCTGGTCGCCGCGACCTTCGGCCTGGCGGTAGTCGGCGCGATGGCGTTCGAGGGCGCGCTGGCTGAGGAACTTGCCGCGCGCGCGGTCGATGAAGCGGCCCGGGTAGTCGTAGTCTTCCAGATCTGGTTCGGCGTCTTTGCTATCGAGAGCGCCTTCGGGTTTGTAGGCGGCTTCCATTTGCAGGCGCGGTTTTTCGAAGTCGTAGTCGCGGCGCGTGGTGCGGCTGGTGCGGGTTTCCAGGCGCAGTTTGAAGCCTTTGATCACCGGCTCTTCGGCGACCATGCCGCTGCCCTGCACGTAGGCAGTTGGCTGGCCGAGGTCGGGGAACACGGTCTGGTCGTCGCCAAACACCAGCAGGTGGGCCTTTTCGCTGTGCTGGAAGTGGTAGTGAATACCTTCCTCTTCGCACAGGCGCTGGACGAAGTGCAGGTCGGTCTCGTCGTACTGCACGCAATAGTCGCGATCCGGGCATGGCTGACTGAGCTGGAAGCTATACGCGTTGCCCTTGATGCCGTGTTCTTCGAGGATCAGCGCGATGATTTTCGGCGCCGACATCTGCTGGTAGATGCGCTGGTTGGTGCGGTGATGCAGGTATTGCAGTTGCGGCACCATCGACACTTTGTAGCGGGTCAGGCGCTTGCCGGCATCGCCTTGGGCAACGCGGTAGATCTGGCCGTGGATGCCGGAGCCCTGTGGGTCGAACGCCAGAAAAGCTTGCTTGTGCAGCAGTTGTTCGAGGTCCAGATCAGGGTTTTCGCTGACCAGTTCGAGGTCGAAACGAAACGGCTGGCTGATGCCTTCGGTGCCAGTGAACGACAGCACTTGCAGGTCGCCGACGTAGTCTTCCACTTTGAGGCTGAAGTGGGTTTCGTTAGCGGGGTTGAACATCTCAGGCTCCTTGAGATTTACGCCGGTCATCCACGGGCGTTTTGCATCGGTCTGGAGAACGCAGACAGGAGCTGGATGTTAACGGGAAAAAGTTGCGCAAAAAGTTGCGCACATGGGAGGAGGTCCCCGGTGTATAAGGGTAAAAAGGAAGTGATTCAGAATGTTTCTTGGCGAAGTGCCATCAGTCAAGCCCGAAAAGGCGTGGTTTTCGGGCTTGTTTTGTAAGTTCGCTCAGACCAGTTGCGGGGCAAACTCCACCACCGGCATCTGCCGCTTCATCAACACCTTGCCACCGCGAATCGAATACAACGGCAAGCCCTGACTGCGGATCACCTCGTAATCGCTGTCCGCCGAGAGAATCAGCAGATTCGCCGGACGCCCCTGTTCCAGGCCATATCGCTCGCCCAAGTACATCGCTTTGGCACTGTTGTCGGTGACCAGATCCAGCGCGCTTTGCAGGTTGCGGTAACCGAGCATATGGCAGATGTGCAGTCCGGCTTCGAGCACCCGCAGGATGTTGCCGTTGCCCAGCGGATACCACGGATCGACGATGGAATCCTGGCCGAAACACACGTTCATACCGGCTTCGAGCAGCTCATTCACGCGGGTCACGCCACGGCGTTTCGGGAAGTTGTCGAAACGCCCTTGCAGGTGAATGCTTTCGGTCGGGCAGGAGACAAAACTGATCCCGGAATGCCCGAGCAGACGAAACAGTTTCGCGCAGTAGGCGTTGTCGTAGGAGCCCATCGCCGTGGTGTGACTGGCGGTGACGAGGGCACCCATGTCGCGACTGCGCGCTTCTTCGGCGAGCACTTCGAGGAAGCGCGAATGCGGGTCGTCGGTCTCGTCGCAATGCACGTCGACCAGGCAACCGGTGCGCTCGGCCAGGTCCATCAGGAACTTCACCGAGCTGACACCCTGATCGCGGGTGTACTCGAAATGCGGAATCCCGCCGACCACGTCCGCGCCCATGCGGATCGACTCTTCCATCAGCTCGCGGCCATTGCGGAACGACTCGATACCTTCCTGTGGGAACGCGACGATTTGCAGGTCGATGAGGTGACGGCTTTCCTCGCGCACTTCGAGCATGGCTTTCAGTGCGGTGAGTTGCGGGTCGGTGACGTCAACGTGGGTGCGCACGTGCTGGATGCCGTGGGCGGCCAGCGTTTGAATGGTTTTTTTCGCGCGGGTCTTGGTGTCTTCTTCGGTGATGGTGACCTTGCGCTCGCCCCAGCACTCGATGCCTTCGAACAGCGTGCCGCTCATGTTCCAGCGCGGCTCGCCGGCGGTAAGGGTGGCGTCGAGGTGAATGTGCGGCTCGACGAAGGGCGGCACCACCAGATTGCCGCCGGCGTCGAGGTCATCCGGGCCGAGGGTCGGCGCTTCGGTCTGGCGGGCGATGCTGCGGATCAGGCCGTCTTCAAGGTGCAATTCGTGCAAACCTTCCTGGTTGCGCAAACGGGCGTTGATGATGTGCATCAGGCGAATCCTTTTTTATAGGTCTTGGAGTGGCGCGGCCGCGCTGCGTGCGCCGAGCACGCCGGTGACGATGACATACGTTAGCGCGGCAGCAGCGATCCCTACCAGCGGCGCAACCCACGGCGAGTTGAACGCGGCGACGGTGCCGACCGCATAGGCCCCGAGTCCCGGCCAGTTGAACGCCGGCAACCGTGCGTCGGCCAGACGCGGATAGTGCCCGCGCCAGCGGTAGAAAAAGTCCGCCATGATCACTCCGCCAATCGGCGGAATCACCGTGCCGAGCAGAATCAGGTACGGCACCAGCATGTCGTACATACCGAGCAAGGCGAGCAGGGTGCCGATCACTGCGCCGGCGAGGGTCACGGTTTTGCGTCGGCCGGTGCGCAGCAGGTTGCAGCCGGCGACGGCGAAGTTGTAGATGGTGTTGTCTTGGGTGCTCCAGATGTTCAGCAACAGCATGGCCATCGCGGCCATGGCGAAACCTTGCAACAGCAGCACTTCAACCACGTCCGGTTGTTGATAGACGATGGCGCCGTACGCGCCGATCAATACCATCAGGCCATTGCCGATGAAAAAACCGATCAGACTGGCCAGCACCGCGACGCGCGCCGAACGCGAGAAACGTGTCCAGTTAGTCGCCTGAGTGGCGCCACTGACGAAGGTGCCGAACACCAGGGTTATCGCCGTCGACCAGTCCAGCGATCCGCTCGGCACCACGCTGAGCAACCCCTCGAACCCACCGACTTTCACCGTCGCCACCCACATCGACAGCATCAGCAGCAACATCATCGCCGGCACCGCGATGTACGACAGAATCTCCAGCCCGCGATAACCGACGTACGCGGTGGCGCAGAACATCAGGCCGAACAACACCATCAGCCCGAGTACCGTGCCTTCATCGAGATCGAAGTATTTGCCGATGACTACGGCTGCGGTCGCCGTGCCCCAGGCGTACCAGCCGATCTGGGTGAAACCGAGGATCAGGTCGCTGAGCTTGCTGCCGACTTCGCCGAAGCAGAAACGCCCCATCAGTACCGAGTTGAGGCCGCTCTTGAAAGCGATGTAGCCCAGGCCCGCCGCATACAGACCCAGCAGCAGATTGCCGACGATGATCACCGCCATCATCTCGCTGAAACTGAAGGCCACACCGAGCTTGCCGCCGGCAAACATGGTTGCAGTGAAAAACGTGAAGCCCAGTAACACCATGGCCGTGGAGGCGAGGCCTTTGCGCGCGTGCATGGGGACTTCGCTGAGGGGGTAATCGTTGCCGGGATCGTTCTGCGTCATGGGGCGGTCCTTGCTGGAAGAGAGGAGACGCGGGGGAGGGTTGCAGTGGTCGTGCCAAATGCCGGTTGGCGCGGGTTATGTATAGACGAGTCGCGCGGATTGGCGCGAAAGCGGTGCACCTGAATGCACTCAAGCCCAATGTGGGAGCGAGCCTGCTCGCGAAGGCGGTGTGTCAGGCGACATCTGCAGTGGCTGATATTGCGCTTTCGCGAGCAGGCTCGCTCCCACAGGGGGAGGGTGTTGGCTCAGAGGAAGCGCAGCAGGGCGGCGACGATGGCTTCGGGGGCGTCTTCCTGGACGAGATGGCCGGCGTTGGCAATCGGCTGGAATTGTGATCCCGGGATCATTTGATGTAACGCTCGGCCACGCTCGATGGGAATCCACTGATCGTCTTCGCCCCAGAGAATCTGCAACGGGCAGCGAATTGTCGGGTACAGCGGTTCGGCCTCGCGGGTGTAGCGCTCATCCATCTGCGCAATCTGCCGATAGAACGCCGCTTGCCCCGGATCGCCGAGCCACGGTTGTACATAGGGAGCGAGTGCGTCGTCAGGAATATCCCGGTGAATCGCCCCGCGAATATAGGTCGGCACGATGGCGCGCTGGATGTAATCGGGCAGGCCGCTGAAGGCCGCTTCATGCTGACGAACATGCTGCACGAACGGCGAACCCCACGGCGTCAGCGCCACCGGATCGATCAGCGTCAGGCTGCGATAATCCTTGCCGTTGAGCAGATGCGCTCGCAGCACAGTGGCGCCGCCAAAGTCGTGAGCGACGACGTCGGGGTTTTGAATATTCCAATGGTCGAGTAACTGCGCCAAGAGTTGATTTTGCACACCGAGGGAAACATCGGAGTCGGGCTGCTCGGAGCGCCCGTAGCCCAGCAGATCGAAGTAATACACGCGATGAGTCGTGAAAAAGTGCGGTGCAATCCGGTGCCACACGTACGACGAAAACGGCGTGCCATGCACGAACACCAGCGGCGGGCCGTCGCCGTGTACGGCGTAACGCACCTGTCGGCCATTGAAGTCAAAGACCTGATCCAGCAGCCAGTCCGTCATGGGCTTGTCCTCTTGGCGGGTGGGAGCCAAAAAGCATAGGCGTAAAAAAACAGCCGTGAAGGCTGTTCTCTGGCAAATCACCAATCCCTTGTAGGAGTGAGCCTGCTCGCGATAGCGGTGTATCAGTCGACACCCATGTTGAATGTCAATCCGCTTTCGCGAGCAGGCTCCCTCCCACAGGGATAGTTGGGATGTCAGAAGTTATTCACCGCGATAGATGCAACCGCTGGTGCACGTCTCGTGAATACGGATCGCGCTCAGTTCCGGCAGCAACGGCTTCATTTCATTCCAGATGAATTTGGCCAGCACTTCGCTGGTCGGGTTTTCCAGGCCGGGAATGTCGTTCAGATAGTTGTGATCGAGACGCTCGTACAGCGGCTTGAAGATCGCTTTGATCTCGGAGAAATCGCGGATCCAGCCGGTATGCGGATCGAGGTCGCCGCTGAGGTGAAGCGCCACTTTGAACGAGTGACCGTGCAGACGCCCGCACTTGTGGCCGTCCGGGACGTGCGGCAGGCGGTGGGCGGATTCGAAAGTAAATTCCTTGAAGATTTCCACAGTATTTTCGGCTCTGTTCAGATGGCGTTCGCCGCAGCGATTCGGGCAGGCGGCGAGTTTACCAGCTTGTGTTTGGCCGTGCTGACTAAAGGGTCAGCAAGCGCTCGGCGAGGCGACCATTGGCAGTCAGTTCGAGGAATTCATCGCCGAGGCGGCGGCTTTCGTCCATCGCCGCGTGCCAGTATTTCTGCCGGCTCGACGCATCGCCCATGAAGCGTTTGAAGTCATTGCGGTCGGGCAGTTTGCCGTAGGGCAGGCGCGCCAGATATTCCTTCGACGGTGCAAGCAACAGCACGTCCTGCAAGCGCTCCACCGAGGCCTTGCGCCATGGCAGAGTCTTGTCGAACCAGCCGGGAATCACCCGGTCGGTGAAGTGTGGATAGAGCACGATGCCGTCGCCGCTGTAGGGCAGGTCGAGGTGATAATCGAGCAGACCGCCGTCGCGGAAAGTGCCGGCACCGGCGCCCGGCAGATCGCGCACGCCTTCCATGACCATCGGGATCGAACCCGAGGCGAGCAGGGCCTGGCGCAGGTTACCGGCATTCAGGGCGACGAAGCGCGACGGGAAATCGTTCAGCGCATTCACCGGTGGGGCGAGGCGTGGGTCGTGGATGATCAGCCGTTCAAAGTGTCGCGACAGCCGCGCGCGACCGCGCAGGTTGTCGGCAATCACCGAGCCCAGCGCAAGACCGAGGCGGCCGCGATGGTCGTCGGCCAGACGCCCCTGACTTTTCACCACCATGATGTTCAGCCGGTAATGGGCGTTGTCGAGGATGCTCGCGTCGCGGCCGTCGAGCAGGTCGTTGAGCATGCGTTGCGAGCTCTGACTGATCTCGGCCATGGTCACGCCTTTGTTGAAGTTCTGCTCGGCGTACAGGTGACCCAGGCGACGGATGCCTTCGGCGGCGTCCGGCAGACAGGCACTGGCGAAGCGCCAGGAACCGACCGAGGCGCCGATCAGCGAGCGTTCACGCGGTGCGCTCGGCAGCCATTCACCGAACAGCGCCAGATCCAGTCCCTGAATCCCCAACGCCTTCGGCCCACCGGCGGCGCCGGGCAGGGTGCCGACGTCGGCAGCGTTCAAGCCCTGGGCACGAATGCGCGCCATGGCGCGCGGGCCGGCCTTGAGGGTGAGGGCGGGGAATTTGATGTGGATGGCGGTCATACCGGTCTCGATCGTTAGCAAGCGAACAATTATAAGCACATGTTGCAAAACCTTGTAGGAGTGAGCCTGCTCGCGATAGCGGTGTGTCAGTTAACACTTATTTGACTGATAGACCGCTATCGCGAGCAGGCTCACTCCTACAGGGGTTGTATGTTGATTCAGAGCAATGATGGCAATTCAGTTTCAGTTAAGTTGATCCCGTTAAGGTGCCCACCGTTAAGCAACACATAAAAATACGGAGACACCATGAAAACCCTGACTGCCCTGTCCATTGCCTCGATCATTGGTTTCACTGCCAGCCTCGCCCACGCCCGCGATCTCGGCCCTGACGAAGCCCTGCGTCTGCGCGACGCTGGTACTATCGTCTCCTTCGAGAAGCTCAACGCCACCGCGCTGGCCAAACATCCGGGCTCGACGATCACCGACACCGAGCTGGAAGAGCAGTACGGCAAGTACATCTACCAGATCGAAATGCGCGATCCGCAGGGGCTGGAGTGGGATCTGGAATTAGACGCGGTGACTGGGCAGGTTCTCAAGGATCATCAGGATACGTAATGAAGGTTAATGTTCGCGCCACCCGCCGCACGGCGTTGGCGCTGGTGATGTGTTGCTCGACGGCGATGGCTCGCGACCTCGGCCCGGACGAAGCGCTCAATTTGCGCAAGCAGGGCGTGATCCTGCCGCTGGAGCAAGTGCTGCAGCAGGCGATGGATCGCTATCCCGGGGCGAAACTGCTGGAAGTCGAGCTGGAAGAAAAACACGACGTCTACATTTATGAAGTCGAGTTGCTCACCGTCGAAGGTGTCGCCCGTGAGCTGCACTTGAAGGCCGATACCGGCGAACTTGTGAAAGACAAGGAAGATTGATCGATGCGTTTGCTATTGGTGGAAGACCACGTACCGTTGGCCGACGAATTGCTCGCCGGCCTGCAACGCCAGGGCTACGCGGTGGATTGGCTGGCGGACGGGCGCGATGCGCTGTATCAGGGCAGCAGCGAGCCGTATGATCTGATCATTCTCGACCTCGGCCTGCCCGGCGTGCCGGGGCTTGAAGTGCTGGCGCAGTGGCGCGCCGGTGGTCTGGCGATTCCGGTGTTGATCCTCACGGCGCGCGATTCCTGGGCCGAGCGCATCGAAGGCCTGAAGGCCGGTGCCGATGATTACCTGACCAAACCGTTTCACCCCGAAGAGTTGCAGTTGCGCATTCAATCGCTGTTGCGCCGCTCCAAGGGCCAGTCCAATCAGCCGACCTTGCAGGCGGCCGGTCTGCATCTGGACGAGGGCCGCCAGTGCGTGGTTCGCGATGGCGCCGACATTCAACTGACCGCCGCCGAATTCCGTCTGCTGCGGTATTTCATGCTGCACCCGGAGCAGATCCTCTCCAAAAGCCACCTCGCCGAACACCTCTACGACGGTGAAACCGAGCGCGACTCCAACGTCCTCGAAGTGCACGTCAATCATCTGCGGCGCAAGCTCGGCAAAAGCGTGATCGAAACCCGTCGCGGCCAGGGTTACCTGTTCGGCGGGCGAGCTTCGTGAGGTCGATCCAGCGCCGCTTGAGCCTGGGTTTGATCAGCGTGATGGTGGTCGTCGGTGTAGTGGTGGCGCAAACCAGTCTGTGGTTGTTCGAAGTGGGTTTGCAGCGCTACCTCGAAGCCGGTCTGCGCAACGACAGCGAAAGTCTGCTGGTGGCATTGGTGCGCGGACCGCAAGGCTTGCAACTGGATGAGCGGCATCTGTCGCCGGCCTATCAGCGACCGTTTTCCGGGCATTATTTCCGTATCGATTTTGCCGACAGCCATTGGCGTTCGCGTTCGTTATGGGATCAGGATCTGCCGCTGCTCGACCATCCCGGTCTGCACAGCAATCTGCAACTGGGCCCGGACGGTCAGCAATTGCTGGTGTTGCGTTCAGACTATCGACGCTTGGGCCAATCGATTTCGATCAGCGTCGCGCAGGATTACACGCCGGTGCGCGAGAGCTTTCAGCGCATGCGTCAGATCGGCCTCGGCCTTGGGCTGGCGGCGTTGCTGCTGATTCTGTTCTTGCAGCGATTGACCGTGCGCCGCGCGTTGAAACCGCTGGAAAGGGCTCGCGAACAGATCGCGCAATTGCAGCAGGGCCAGCGTTCACAACTCGATGATCAGGTACCGGTGGAGCTGGAACCGCTGGTGGCGCAGATCAACCATTTGCTTGCCCACACCGAGGACAGCCTCAAGCGTTCACGCAATGCCTTGGGTAATCTCGGGCACGCGTTGAAAACGCCGCTGGCGGTGTTGTTGAGCCTGGCGTCCAGCGAAAAACTCGATGCCCATCCTGAGCTGCGCAAGGTCCTCAAGGAACAGCTGGAGCAGGTGCAGCAACGGCTCAATCGTGAATTGAACCGGGCACGGCTGTCCGGTGATGCACTGCCGGGGGCGCTGTTTGATTGCGATGCGGAGCTGCCGGGATTGCTGGCGACGTTGAACATGATTCATGGCGAGCATCTGGCGCTGAGTTATGTCGCGCCAGCGGGGTTGCAGTTGCCGTGGGATCGTGAGGATTTGCTCGAGTTGCTCGGCAATCTTTTGGACAACGCCTGCAAGTGGGCGGACGCCGAGGTGCGTCTGAGTGTGATTGAGCGTACGGATGGCTTTGCGCTGAGCGTGGAGGATGACGGCCCGGGGATTCCCGAAGAACAGCGCACTGAGGTGTTCAGTCGTGGCACGCGGCTGGATGAACAGACCCATGGGCATGGCCTGGGGCTGGGGATTGTCCGCGATATTGTCGAGACCTGGGGCGGGTTGCTGGTGTTGGGTGAGAGTGAGTGGGGCGGGTTGAAGGTGGTGATCGAGTTGCCTCGGCGGTGAGCCTTTTAGAAGCCCCTCACCCTAGCCCTCTCCCTGTATGTACCGGACACATGGTGGACACATGTTCGGAGACATGGTGGACGGTTTTAGATCTTCTTACCTGCCGTTACGATCTGCAAGTTCAAGTCGATTCGGGCGATACGATGTCTACTCCAGT
>Ga0157345_1000152_pt1 | contig 11818 bp, 7 predicted proteins | sample MOy3yng090410_FD_105398 | JGI IMG/M metagenome (GOLD analysis project Ga0157345, IMG submission 105398) | Arabidopsis rhizosphere microbial communities from North Carolina - M.Oy.3.yng.090410 | ecosystem: Host-associated > Plants > Roots > Rhizosphere | place: USA: North Carolina | collected... | reverse complement strand
GCCCACACCCATGAAACCCGCAACACCTGCCCGTATTGCTCGGTCGGCTGCGGTTTGATCATGTACAGCCAGGGCGATACCGCGAAGAACGTAGCGCAAAGCATCATCCACATCGAGGGCGACGCCGACCACCCGGTCAACCGCGGCACCCTCTGCCCGAAAGGCGCAGGCCTGCTCGACTTCATTCACAGCCACGGCCGTTTGCTCTACCCGCAAACCCGCAAACCGGGCAGCAGTGAATGGACGCGGATCAGTTGGGACGAAGCGCTCGACCGCATCGTCGATCTGATGAAAGCCGATCGCGACGCCAACTTCATCGAGAAAAATGCCAACGGGCAAACGGTGAATCGCTGGCTGAGCACCGGGTTCCTCGCGGCATCGGCGGCGTCCAACGAAGCCGGTTACATCACCCAGAAGGTGATTCGCAGTCTCGGCATGCTGGGGTTCGATAACCAGGCGCGTGTCTGACACGGCCCGACGGTGGCAAGTCTTGCCCCGACGTACGGCCGTGGTGCCATGACCAATACCTGGACCGATATCGCCAACGCGAATCTGATCCTGGTGATGGGTGGCAACGCAGCAGAAGCGCATCCGTGCGGCTTCAAATGGGTGACCGAGGCCAAAGCGCACAACGCTGCGCGGCTGATCGTGGTCGATCCGCGTTTTACCCGAACCGCTTCGGTGGCCGACTATTACGCGCCGATCCGCACCGGCACCGACATCGCCTTCATGGGCGGCTTGATCAATTACCTGCTGACCGAGGACAAGATCCAGCACGAATACGTGCGCAACTACACCGACGTCTCGTTCATCGTCAAAGCAGGCTATGGCTTCGAAGACGGCATCTTCAGTGGCTACGACGTCGCCAAGCGCAGCTATACCGACAAGTCTGGTTGGGGTTACGAGCTGGGCGACGACGGCTTTGCCAAAGTCGACCCGACCCTGCAAGACCCGCGCTGCGTCTATCAATTGATGAAGCAGCATTACAGCCGCTACAACATCGACCTCGCGAGCCAGATTTGCGGCATGCCGGTCGACGCCATGCAGAAAATCTGGGACGAAATCGCCACTTGCTCGACACCGGGCAAGACCATGACGATTCTCTACGCCCTCGGCTGGACCCAGCACTCTATCGGCGCGCAGATCATTCGCAGCGCGGCGATGGTGCAATTGCTGCTGGGCAACGTCGGCATGCCCGGTGGCGGCGTCAACGCCTTGCGCGGTCACTCGAACATTCAGGGCCTGACCGACCTGGGTTTGCTCTCCAATGCACTGCCGGGCTATCTGACCTTGGGTCAGGACAGCGAGCAGGACTACAACGCCTTCATTCATAAACGCACGCAGGTACCGCTGCGTCCGGGGCAACTGTCGTACTGGCAGAACTACAGCAAATTCCACGTCAGCCTGATGAAGTCGTGGTACGGCGCCAACGCCACCGTCGAGAACAATTGGTGCTACGACCATTTGCCGAAACTCGACATCCCCAACTACGACGTCCTGAAGATGTTCGACTTGATGAGCCAGGGCAAGGTCAACGGCTACTTCTGCCAAGGCTTCAACCCGATCGCTGCACTACCGGACAAGAACCGCGTGATGGGCGCACTGGCCAAGCTGAAATGGCTGGTGGTGATGGATCCGCTGGCCACCGAAACCTCGGAGTTCTGGCACAACGTCGGGCCGTATAACGATGTGAAAAGCGCGGAAATCCAGACCGAAGTCATTCGCCTGCCGACCACTTGTTTTGCCGAAGAGGACGGTTCGCTGGTCAACAGCAGTCGTTGGTTGCAATGGCACTGGAAAGGCGCCGATGGTCCGGGCGAAGCGCAGACCGACATTCGCATCATGGCCGAACTGTTCCTGCGCCTGCGCAAGCGCTATCAGGCCGAGGGCGGCAAATTCCCTGATCCGCTGTTGAAACTGACGTGGCCATACAAGATCCCTGACGAGCCTTCGCCGGAAGAGCTGGCCAAGGAAATCAACGGCAGCGCTGTTGCCGATTTCACCGACGCCACGGGTGTCGCGGTCAAGGCCGGCTCGCAACTGGCCGGTTTCGGCTTGCTCAAGGATGACGGCAGCACTGCATCCGGCTGCTGGATCTTTGCCGGTAGCTGGACCGAGGCCGGTAACCAAATGGCGCGGCGCGACAACAGCGATCCGTTCGGCATGCACCAGCATCTCGGCTGGGCGTGGGCCTGGCCGGCCAATCGGCGAATTCTCTACAACCGCGCTTCGGCGGACGTCGCCGGCAAACCGTGGGATCCGAAAAAACGCTTGGTGTGGTGGAACGGTAAGGCCTGGGGCGGCACCGATGTGCCGGACTATAAGGCTGATGTGCCGCCAGAGGCCGGGATGAACCCGTTCATCATGAACCCCGAAGGCGTGGCGCGGTTCTTCGCCGTCGACAAGATGAACGAAGGGCCATTCCCCGAGCACTACGAGCCGTTCGAAACGCCGATCGGCATCAACCCACTGCACCCGCAAAACAAGAAGGCCACCAGCAACCCGGCGGCGCGGATCTTCGATTCGGTCTGGGAAACCCTCGGCGAGGCCAAGGACTTCCCGTACGCCGGCACCAGTTACCGGCTCACCGAACATTTCCACTTCTGGAGCAAGCACTGCAAGTTGAACGCGATTGCTCAACCCGAGCAGTTCGTCGAAATCGGTGAAGTGCTGGCGAAAGAGAAGGGCATCGCCGCCGGTGATCGCGTGCGCGTCAGTTGCAAACGCGGCTTTATCGAAGCGGTGGCGGTGGTGACGAAGAGGATCCGGCCGCTGCAGGTCAACGGCCAGGTCGTGCATCAGATCGGCATCCCGCTGCATTGGGGTTTCACCGGCCTGACGCGTCACGGTTACCTGACCAACACCCTGGTGCCGTTCCTCGGCGATGGCAACACACAGACCCCGGAATCCAAGTCATTCCTGGTCAACGTGGAGAAGCTCTGATGGAGAATCTTTAAATGGCCAGCCAAGACATCATTGCCCGCTCGGCTACGACCACGGTGCCGCCATCGGTGAGGAATCAGGAGGCGGTGGCGAAGCTGATCGACACCACCAAATGCATCGGCTGCAAAGCCTGCCAAGTCGCCTGCTCGGAATGGAACGAGCTGCGCGACGAGGTCGGCCACAACCACGGCACCTATGACAATCCGCAAGACCTCAGCGCGGAAACCTGGACGTTGATGCGCTTCACCGAGCACGAAACCGACGCCGGCAACCTCGAATGGCTGATCCGCAAGGACGGCTGCATGCACTGCGCCGAGCCCGGTTGTCTGGCGGCGTGCCCTAGCCCCGGCGCGATCATCAAGCACGCCAACGGCATCGTCGATTTCGATCAGGACCACTGCATCGGTTGCGGCTACTGCATCACCGGTTGCCCGTTCAACATCCCGCGTATTTCGCAGAAAGACCACAAGGCCTACAAATGCACCTTGTGTTCGGATCGGGTCGCGGTAGGGCTGGAACCGGCCTGTGTGAAAACCTGCCCGACCGGCGCCATTGTTTTCGGCACCAAGGAAGACATGAAGGAACACGCCGCCGAACGCATCGTCGATCTGAAAAGCCGTGGCTTTGAAAACGCCGGTCTGTATGACCCGGCCGGTGTTGGCGGCACGCATGTGATGTACGTGTTGCACCACGCCGATACGCCAACCATCTACGCCAACTTGCCGCAGGATCCGGCGATCAGTCCGTTGGTGGGCTTGTGGAAAGGCATCAGCAAACCGCTGGGCCTGTTGGCCATGGGCGCGGCGGTGCTGGCCGGGTTCTTCCACTATGTGCGCATCGGTCCGAATCGCGTTGAAGAGGATGAACATCCGACGCCACCCGACACCTCGGTGCACGTCGTCGACCCGGCGGTGCACACCTTCGATCCACGCGGGGAGGAGCGGCCATGAGCAACAAGACGATCCTGCGTTACACCGCCAACCAGCGCACCAATCACTGGTTGGTGGCGATCCTGTTTTTCATGGCCGGGCTGTCCGGGCTGGCGTTGTTTCATCCGTCGCTGTTCTGGCTGAGCAACCTGTTCGGCGGTGGGCCGTGGACGCGAATTCTGCATCCTTACATGGGCGTGCTCATGTTCGTGTTGTTCCTCGGACTGGTGCTGAATTTCTGGCGGGCGAATTTTTTCATCAGCAACGACGGTAAATGGCTGCGGCGCATTGATCGGGTGCTGGTCAACGACGAGGAAAGCGTACCGCCGGTAGGCAAATACAACGCCGGGCAGAAGCTGCTGTTCTGGACTTTACTGCTGTGCATGCTCGGTTTGTTGTTCACCGGGCTGGTGATCTGGCGCGCTTGGTTCAGTGTGTATTTCGGCATCACCGTGATTCGCTGGGCGATGCTCCTGCATGCGCTGGCCGGGTTCATTCTGGTGCTGAGCATCATCATTCACATCTACGCCGGGCTGTGGATCAAGGGTTCGGTGGACGCGATGATGCATGGCTGGGTCAGCCGCGCCTGGGCGAAGAAACACCATGAACTCTGGTATCGCGACATCACCCGCGATGAACGCCAACCGGACGTGCCGGAACGACCGATCACCAAAAAGGGCTGACGTTTGCCAACCATTCTGGAACCTGGGGAAATCGAAGCGGCGGCGAGTTCGCCGCCGTTTCTGCACCTGCCGCCGCCTAACCTGTTTGCGCTGCGGGCCGCTCGACTGGAGCAATTGGCCGAGGGGCATGCGCTGGCTGAGTATCTGCGGCTGATTGCCGGGTTGTGTCGGGTCCAGCAGCAGGTGTTTGACGATCCGCCGCTGACGGCGCCGTTCGAGCAGCAACGGATCGAGGCTTGTCAGCAGCATGGGTTGCCGCCGTTCGCGGCTGATACCTTGGTGCGCGAAGAGGGCTGGCAGGCTTATCTCGAAGCTTTGCTGCAGCGTTATGAACCAGATGAACAGCCCGCCGTCATTGAGGCGCTGACAACGTTGCGGGTCGCCAGTCCCGGTCAGTTACGTGCATGGGCCGTGGCGTTGGTCAGCGGTCAATATTCGATGGTGCCGGCGCAGTTGGTGCCGTTTCTTGGCGCGGCACTGCAAGTGGCGTGGAGCCACTGGCTGCTCAGCGCGGCGAATCTGCAACTGAAACCCGGCGACAGCCTCAGCCAATGCCCGGCCTGTGGTTCACCGGCCATGGCCGGGGTAATCCGTCATCGCGGCAAGCACAACGGTTTGCGTTATCTGGTGTGTTCGCTGTGTGCCTGCGAATGGCATGTGGTGCGGGTCAAGTGCGTGTATTGCGAGTCAAGTAAGGGTCTGGATTATTTCAGCCTTGAGAACGATCGCCATGCGGCCAATCAGGCGCCGATAAGGGCGGAGGTCTGTCCGGGTTGTAACAGTTATCTGAAACTGGTGTATCTGGAAAACGATGCTGATGCGGAGGCGTTGTCGGCGGATCTCAGCAGTTTGTTACTGGACATGCGTCTGGCCCAGGACGGTTATCAGCGTCTGGCGCCGAATCTGTTGCTGGCTCCGGGAGACGAATGACGAGAGCAAAACTGTGGGAGGGAGCCTGCTCCCGAAGGGGCCATTTCAGCCACATCAGCTTTGACTGACTTACCGCCTTCGCGAGCAGGCTCGCTCCCACAGGGAATGGCTGTGTGCATTCATTTTGCAGGCCGCCCCAAAACAATGTGGGAGCGAGCCTGCTCGCGAAGGCGTGAGGTCAGTCACATCCACACTAACTGGCACACCGCTTTCGCGAGCAGGCTCGCTCCCACAGTGCGTCTACACTTCTGAAACCCTTGTGGGAGGGAGCTTGTTCCCGAAGGGGCTGTTTCAGTTGAATCAGGAGTGGCTGATGTCTTCCAGCGTTGCCCTGCGGTTGCCGTCTATTGACGGCTTGTTGCGTCACCCGGCGTGCGCGCCGTTGGCCGAGCGTTACGGCCGGGATTCGTTACTGACGGGGCTGCGTCAACTGCTCGATGAGCTGCGGCCCGGCGTGTTGAGCGGGCAGTTGTCCGCCGTTGAAATCGGCGCCGAAGTCCTTGCCGGCCGAGTCGGCGAACGCTTGGCGCAACAGCAGCGCAGTCAGGTTCGTCGGGTGTTCAACCTCACCGGCACCGTCCTGCACACCAACCTCGGCCGCGCCTTGTTGCCCGACGAAGCCATCGACGCGGTGCAAATGGCCGCGCGATATCCGCTCAATCTGGAATTCGATCTGGCCAGTGGCAAACGCGGCGATCGCGATGACCTGATCGAAGGCCTGATCCGCGAACTGACCGGGGCCGAAGCCGTCACCGTGGTCAACAACAATGCCGCCGCCGTGCTGCTGACGCTGAACAGTCTGGGCGCACGCAAGGAAGGCATCATTTCCCGTGGCGAGCTGATCGAAATCGGCGGCGCCTTCCGCATCCCCGACATCATGGCCCGCGCTGGCGTGCGCCTGCATGAAGTCGGTACGACCAATCGCACCCATGCTCGCGACTACGAAGCGGCGATCAGCCCACGCAGCGGTTTGATCATGCGTGTGCATGCGAGCAACTACAGCATCGAAGGTTTTACCGCGCGGGTGCCGACCGCTGAACTGGCGGAGTTGGCCCATCGACATGGCTTGCCGTTGCTGGAGGATCTGGGCAGCGGCAGTCTGTTGGATCTGACCCGTTGGGGGTTGCCGGCGGAACCGACGGTGCGGCAAGCGCTGCTGGATGGCGCGGACATCGTCACCTTCAGCGGCGACAAATTGCTCGGCGGCCCGCAGGCCGGGTTGATCGTCGGGCGTAAAGAGCTGATCGCGAAGATCAAGAAGAACCCGCTGAAGCGCGCGCTGCGGGTGGACAAGTTGACCTTGGCAGCGCTGGAGGCGGTGCTGGGGTTGTATCGCGATCCGGATCGCCTCGCTGAACATCTGCCGAGTCTGCGGCTGTTGACCCGCCCGCAAGCTGAGATCTTCGCCCAGGCTTCACGCCTGCAACCGGCGTTGGCTGAAGTCTTGGGTTCGCTGTGGCAGGTCGGTGCAGTCGAGGCCTTGGGCATGATCGGCAGTGGCAGCCAACCGGTCGCGCGCTTGCCGAGTGCGGCGCTGTGTTGTCGCCCGCAAGTGTCGAAGCGTTTGCGCGGTCGCTTTCTGCTTAGTCTGGAAGCGGCGTTGCGGGCCTTGCCGATCCCGATGCTCGGTCGTATCGACGATGATGCGCTGTGGCTGGATTTGCGTCAGCTCGACGATGAGCCGGCGTGGCTCGGGCAATTGCCGCAGTTGCAGGTCGATTCATGATTGTCGGCACAGCAGGGCACATCGACCACGGCAAAACCTCGCTGTTGCAAGCCCTGACCGGACAAACCGGCGACCGCCGCCCACAGGAACGCGAGCGCGGGATGACCATCGATCTTGGCTACCTCTACGCGGAACTCGAACCCGGCGCGGGCCTGACCGGGTTTATCGACGTGCCCGGTCACGAGAAATTCACTCATAACATGCTGGCCGGCGCCCAAGGCATCGATCTGGTGTTGCTGGTGGTTGCCGCAGATGACGGCGTGATGCCGCAGACCCGCGAGCATCTGGCGATTGTCGAATTGCTCGGCATCCCGCGCGCCCTGGTGGCGATCAGCAAATGCGATCGGGCTGAGGCGGGCAGGGTGGAAGAAGTGCAACGTCAGGTGCTGGATCTGCTTGCCTCGGGGCCGTTTGCCGAGGCGCCGATCCTGACCGTGTCGAGCCTGAGCGGGCAGGGTATTGATGGGTTACGCGAGGTGTTACTGCAGGCGCAAAGTGAAGTGCATGAACGCACCCGTGAAGGTGGTTTTCGTCTGGCCATCGACCGTGCGTTCAGCGTTGCCGGTGCGGGGATTGTGGTGACCGGCACAGCGTTGTCGGGCACTGTTTCAGTCGGCGACAAACTGTTGCTCGGACCTTCCGGCAAATCGGTCCGGGTTCGCGGCTTGCACGCGCAAAATCAACCCGTCGAACAGGCTTTCGCCGGACAGCGAGTGGCTTTGAATATCAGCGGCGAGCGTCTTGAACTGGCGCAGATCCATCGCGGCCAGTGGCTGCTGAGCGAATGGCTGTACGCGCCGACGCAACGGGTCGACATCGACTTTCATCTGTTGCCCGGTGAGCGCACCTTCGAACACTTTCACCCGGTGCACGTGCACCTCGGCACGCAAGATGTGATTGCACGGGTGGCCTTGCTCGAAGGCCCGCGCCTAAATCCCGGCGAGCGCATGTTCGCGCAACTGCTGATCAACGCGCCGGTGCACGCGGTGAAAGGTGATCGACTGATTCTGCGTGACCAGAGCGCGCAACGCACCTTGGGTGGCGGCCAGGTCCTCGACCCGTTCGCCCCGGCGCGACAACGCCGCAGCCCCGAACGGCTGGCGCAACTGCAAGCCTTGGCTAGCAGTGACAGCCTCGAACAAGCCTTGCCGGTGTTGCCCAATCACAGCGCCGGCGGACTTGATCCGCAGCGGCTTGAACGCCAATTCAATCGTCCACGCGCGTCCTGGTCGTTAGCGGAAAACGTGCGCCTGATCGACACCCGCCAAGGCCCGCTGCTGTTCAACGTGCAACGCTGGGCGCAACTGAAGTTCACCCTGCTGGAGCAACTCGAGCAGTTCCATGAACTGGAACCCGACCAGATGGGCCCGGACCGCGATCGCTTGCGCCGCTTCAGCGGTCTGGCACTGGAACGCTCGACGTTTGTCAGTTTGCTGGACGAATTGCTCACCGCCGGATCGATTCAGGCAAGTGGTCCGTGGCTACATCTGCCGGATCATCAGGTGCGCCTGAATGCCGAGGACGAAAGCCTCTGGCAGGTATTACAACCGCTGTTCGAAAACGCCGGATTTGACCCACCGTGGGTGCGCGACATCGCGAAAATGCTCGGGCAGGACGCCGCCGTCGTACGCCTGCTGCTACGCAAACTGGCCCGGCTCGGTCTGATGCATCAAGTCGTGCGCGATCTGTTCTTGAGTGACGTGCAACTGCGCCGAATGGCCGATGTGCTCCTGAAGCTCGCCAAGGAAAATCCGCAGATCCAGGTGACAACCTTCCGCGATGCGCTAGGCTTGGGACGCAAACGCTGCATTCAGTACCTCGAATACTTCGACCGCGTCGGCCTGACCCGACGCCTCGGCGAGTCCCGCCAGATCCGCCCCGACAACGCGCTGGCCCACGCCGATGCGCAATGAGTTAAAGGAAGGCAATCGCGCCCGGTGGCGCGGCCGGGCTTCAAACCCGGTTGGGGACGGCATCCGTTCCCGGGCAGGTTCGACTCCGGCTGCCTTCCGCCAGTTTTTCCTCCGGATTTCCCTCGCTCCAGTGTGGGAGCGAGCTTGCTCGCGAATGCCGTTTTTCAGTCGACATCTCACTGATTGACCCACCGCCTTCGCGAGCAGGCTCGCTCCCACAAATTCGGTGGTGGAACCGCACCCGCATGAGCGACACGAATCCCTGTGGGAGCGAGCCTGCTCGCGAATGCCGTTTTTCAGTCGACATCTCACTGACTGACCCACCGTCTTCGCGAGCAGGCTCGCTCCCACAAATTCGGCGGTGGGACCGCAACCGCGTGAGCGACACGAATCCCTGTGGGAGCGAGCCTGCTCGCGAATGCCGTTTTTCAGTCGACATCTCACTGACTGACCCACCGCCTTCGCGAGCAGGCTCGCTCCCACAAATTCGGCGGTGGAACCGCACCCACGTGAGCGACACGAATCCCTGTGGGAGCGAGCCTGCTCGCGAAGGCGTCGGCACTGCCGGCGCCTGACTCAGAGTCTGTCGCGAGGCCCGCTACTGCGGCAACTCCAGATTATCCATCACCCGATTCACCGCCAGCTCGCCCAGCATGATCAGTTGCGCGATCCCTAAAAGCGTCCGTCGCTGTGACGCGGGTATGAGGTGGGCGAAGTCATGGGCGATGGTTCTGGCGGAGGCGAGTGTTTCGCTGGCATCGGCCAGCAGTTCCTCGTTTTTGAAGTCGGCGGTGACGGCGTACATCCGGCGGGTTTTGCGCGGTGGTGGGGTGGAGCCGGGTGGGCAGAGGTAATGGTCGAGCGCGCGTTCGGCGGCGTCGTTGAGCTTTTTTGAATCGAGGGATTCGTAGGGGGAGGCGAGGTCGGTTTCGGGCGGGTTTGGTGTTGGTTTGATCATGTGAAGCTCCTTGATTGTTGGAGCCGCCACATTTCGCTGCGAAACGAAGAGAGGTGGCAGCTGTACGCAGGTTCGCAGACCGGGAATCAAGGCACCCGGCATACCCGAAGGTATCCCGCGCAAAGCCGCCATGAAGCACCATTGCCATGAGTCTTGATGGCAATGAACTGAAGCGCTGTGCGCCTTGATTGATTCGGGCTGCGAAACCCGATCGCTGATTCGTCAGCGACCGACCCACAATAGAACCCGCCCCCAAAGCGCACAAGCCGGCGAATTCTGGCGTAGCTGTAGGCAATGGCGCAAGAATTTGTAGCCTGAAAGGCGTGTCTGAAGGTGTCTTTTAAACGCCTGAGTTTAAAAGGCGATTTGCGCTGACTTCACTGGCCCCTTCGTGAGCAAGCTCACTCCCACATTTGCAATGCATTTCCCTGTGGCAGCGAGCTTGCTCGCGAAGGGGTCGCTTCGGCCAGTAGAAAACTCACGGGTAAAACCCCTCGTTTAAAACTGACAAAAACTGGAAGGCTTATTGCGGTAGCCGTGAGTTCGCTCTGGGCGTCAAAAGTTTGCTTAAAAAGAAGGGTTGGTAAATAAATGCGTCCCCTTTTTCTCCTTTTCTCGTCCCCTTTTCTCCTTTTCTGAAGAAATTACTTTCGTAGAGTAAAACCATCTAGGTAAATGCGGTCTGAGCCTTGAGTTACAACCTCAATTTTAGTTATCCCTTCGCCTTCAAAAACCATCTGAAATGCTTTTGGAGGGACGCTAGTCTCAAATGGTTTTTCACTCAACTTAATCCCATTTTTGTAAAAAATTGCTTTGGCCGCGTTTGATGGCGAGACATCCGCATACCAAAATTCAACTTTTGTATAGGTTGCTTTCAGATTAAGGGCAGTAGTGCTTTGTGTACCATCAATTGATAGGACTTTTCCTTCTATTTTTCCTGGATATGGCGCTGCCATCGGAATGATTGATACCGTTGCTTGACCTTGAAGATTAGTGATTATCATGCTGCCTATATCGTGTGAGTCGCCCGGTGAAAGTGCAATAGACGGTTGTGCGTCAAAGTTTTCTCCGGAGGGAGCCGTTATTACAGTTAGGGTACGCACATTCGAATACAACGGATTACTCGGATAACAAGCCTCGGCGTACAACCGCCGCGCGCCGAGTGGCACCGTAATCGGGCACTCCCAGATGTTTGTCGTTAGGTCGGCGGTCGCCGTTCCCCTTGTGGCTGAACCGGAACCGGTGCCGTCACGGATATTGATCTGCTGACCCAGGCTCGCTGTGCCTTTAAGTATCAGATCGGTGCTGACCGTGATTGTACCTTCCAGCACTTCCACATTTCTGTCATCCAGCACATTGTCCAGCGTCGGCACTAACAACGCGACCACAACCACATCGCGCGTAGCTGAGAGCGTGCCGTCCTTGCGTCGGGCGCTCAGTTTGTAAGTAGTTCCAGCAACCAGCCCGGTCAGTTGAAATGTCCATTCTCCCTTTGGATCTACTTCAATTTCAGTATTCGGCATCAGTACGCCGTTATTGGCCAGATCGATTTTTGTGTCCGGGGTGGCCGTTCCAGTCAGCGTGACGGCTGTTTTTACTGTCGGGCTGCCGTTTGGGATTTCCTCCCCACCGGGCGACTCCTTGATTGAGGTAATGGTCGGCAGCACCTCTACGAGGTTTTTGACCGTATAGGTCCGCACCGGAAAACTCAGCGCCTGGCTTTCATCCGTGCTGCG
>Ga0157345_1000122_pt1 | contig 15294 bp, 19 predicted proteins | sample MOy3yng090410_FD_105398 | JGI IMG/M metagenome (GOLD analysis project Ga0157345, IMG submission 105398) | Arabidopsis rhizosphere microbial communities from North Carolina - M.Oy.3.yng.090410 | ecosystem: Host-associated > Plants > Roots > Rhizosphere | place: USA: North Carolina | collected... | reverse complement strand
CCCGAAGAAGCGCATCGGCAATTACCACCCCACCCACGAAATGCAGTACGGCGAAATGGCCGAGACGCTGCCGTTGAAAGAATGGCTGGTCCTGCCGTTCAAGCATGACTGGGACGATCTCGACTGGAACCGAGAAGCCCGCGAAGATCTGGTCAGGGTGTGGGCAGCAACTCGAAGACAGGCCAAATACAAGGCCTACGAGCAGCTTCAGGATTGCTGCCACAGCATCAAGGCGATGCTCCACTTCAAAGTACGGCGCGCCTGACGGAACTCAGCTACTGAGCATGCCGGCTGCAATCTGAAGCAAGACCGTTGCCGCCGCTGCGAATGCCGCCCTGCTGTTCCACTTTGACTGTAAGCGAAGTGTTCCAAAAAGCTCGCCACCATCAATTACGGCACACTTCCAATAGTCACCATCTGGCATGCCCTTAAACTCTGGCGGCACTGGTGCTTTGACGATTGCGGCAATTACCCAGAACCCCGCCGAAGCTAAACCAACAACAAGCGACGCGACATTTGCTACTTGTGCGCAGTCCACGGACATCTCCTTGATTCGGCCCCCTGCCGGGCAGAACACAAATACCCCACTTCTACGAATCACGCCAGCCGGCGAGCTGCGGTCTCAGTTGCTCGACTGAATGGCAACCATCGCGATGTCGCCATATGCCCAGATAAGCGACCCGGCGATAGCCAACCAAAAAATGAATCGTTTAATCCAAAGCAAAGGGCGCACAAAAACTAACCGAAGTTTATTGATTTCTTTGGAACTAAAACCGCGCGGGGAAAGGCGCTCAAGCGCATTCGCTGCTTGCTCCTGCGCAGCAAATGCAAAAACCGCAGTAACAGCGCCGCTGCGCATGAACCAATCAGGAGCGGTACGCCCAGAAGGCATTAGCAACCCAAACCAAGCACCGATTGGCGTCACAAATGCCAGTACAGCCAAAAGCATCGCAAGTGCCAATGCTGGAATTATCGACCAATGAGTCATTGGCTTGTAGGCAGGCTTTGCTGGTTCTTCCATAGAAACTTCCCTCCCTCAACTCTGGACGTCGCAATATACCCGGCGAGGCCCCCCTATGTTCGCACAACAAATCGACGACAAGAAACGAGCGCGCGATCCGCAAAATCAAGCATTGCCTGGGACTAGCCCAGAGCGCCAACGAGAACGAAGCCGCTACGGCGTTGCGGCAGGCTCAGGCACTGATGCGCGAGTATCGCCTGACCGAAATGGATGTGAAGTTGAGTGAAGTTGAGCGACGTCGGTGAAGTCGAGTCGGACCTTCATCACGCCAAGCGTAGACCGGCATGGGATCAGCAATTGAGCATCGCCGTGGCAGATGCATTCAACTGCACGACCCTAAGGCACAGGAAGTGGAGCTCTGCGAAAGAACAAGTCATCGAGTGCGCGACATTCGTCGGCGTTTCTCCCGCTCAGAACATCGCCCTGTATGCGTATAAGTCCCTGCACAGAAAGATCACCCAGGCGCGCAAGGAGTACTGCTCAGCAGTCAGGTCTGGGATTCAACGCAGTGCGTATTCGGCAGAAACCGCCGGCGACCAATTTGCACTGGCTTGGGTGTGCGAAGTCCAGTCGAAGCTCAAAGCGCTCGTACCTCAGACCGATGACGATCCGCTTGGTCAACCCGCGACCGGCCAGGACCTCGTGGCGATTCAGGCGCAGGACAAGGCATTGGTCAGCGAATACCTCGCCAGCCTAGAAATAAAAGAGTCCCGGAAAAACAAAGGCGTCGAGCTGGATATGAACGCCCAAATCGCCGGCATGCTCGCTGGAAAAGTAGAGCTGCGCGGTGGCGAGGACACCCTCGCACTATCCGCAACCGCCTGACCTCTTCTCCCTAAACATCCGGCGCGTGCCGGTAAGGATCCCGCATGCTCACAGCAGTTGACTTGTTCGCCGGTTTCGGCGGATGGACAAAAGGCGGCCGAAACGCCGGTCTGAATGTTATCTGGGCCGCAAACCATTGGCCCGAGGCAGTGGAATGGCACACCCGAAACAACCCGGACACGATCCACGCCTGTCAGGATCTGCACCAGGCTAACTGGGCTGATGTGCCGAAGCACGATGTCATGCTCGCCTCGCCTTGCTGCCAAGGGCACACCAAGGCTCGCGGCACGGCTGCCGGAAACCCTCAGCACGACAACTCACGCTCGACAGCGTGGGCGCCAGTCGACAACGCCGAGGTCAACCGGCCGGAGTTCGCCGTTATCGAGAACGTACCGGAGTTCATGGGCTGGATTCTGTATCCGGCGTGGGCTGATGCGATGCAACGGCTGGGCTACGCACTGGCGCCGCACATCGTGGACTGCGCCGATCTCGGCGTCCCGCAGCACCGCGTGCGCCTGTTCATGGTCTGCTCGCGCAGTAAGGCGCCGTTGCACCTGCAAATCCCCCGTTACCAGCACGTGTCGGCTCGCGAGATTATCGACTTCGACGCCGGTAAATGGTCGCCAATCAACAAGCCTGGCCGCGCCGCGTCGACACTGACCCGCGTGAAGAATGGCCACGAGCGTTTCGGCGACCGCTTCGTCATGCCCTACTACGGGTCAGGCTCTGGCCCAACCGGGCGCAGCCTGGACCGCCCGATCGGCACAATCACCACGCTGGACCGCTGGGCAGTCGTCGACGGCGACATAATGCGCATGATCAGCGCTGACGAAGCCATGGCCGCTCAGTTCTTCCCGAAGGACACGCTGCGCCCGGACAACCACAAGCTGACCATGCACATGACCGGCAACGCCGTTCCGCCGCTCGCTGGTCAGCGGATCATCGAGGCACTGAAGGCTGTAGCTTAAATCAGCGACGCAGCCCGATCCGAATTGATGAGTGGAATTTCGCCGGTACCCAGATGCATGGCAAGCCAGCGCCGGGTCAGGTCGACATCAAACTTGTAGTTGTTGTTTTTCATCGTCTGAATGGCAGTGTCGCTGATTTTGTATTCACCGCAGTCAGGGCAAGCCAGCTGCCTGTAATCACCGGACGGTAGTACCTCGCTCGATTCAGTTCCGCAGATAAAACACTCCATACCCACCTCCATTGGCTGATCGCTGAACTGTAGCTGATCCATCACCACCCTCCACCGCCCGGGCATGCCCAAGCGAATGGCTCAGCGGCAAGCCGCAGCATGATGTATTAGAGCCGAATCAATCGGCGGACATTTTGTGCCCGCTTAGCTTTATCAAACTTAATAATCAACGACACATCGATATCCTCCGAATCCATAAACGCCATATCATCAAAAGGAGAAAAAATTATCTGGGAATCCGAGTCAAAACTACTTTTATTGAGCGGCTTCAACATGGAAAACTTTTCAACGTAATACTTCAAGCCTTCCCCATCCGGAGTCAAACAATTTAGCAGTAGCATTTGCATCTCGTACGACGACAACTGCCCCCTCAGTATGTTTGCATAAAATCGCTTCTGATCGTAATTCATTTTTATTATTCTTCGAACAGAGCGGGGCGACACCCCCTCTTGGAAATTTGAGACATGAAACTTTGAATTATCTATCATTTTGCAAATCTGGTACATATTTCTGAAATAGTGACCGAGAGCGTTATCGCCACGAGACATTAACTCGGAGGCCAAACGTTTAATATTGTCTTCCGTTACATAGCTCTTTGAGCAAAAATCCCTCAGCTCCTTACTAAACTCAACAAAGACTCCACGCCCACGGCTGCTACTCCCAGGCACCTCGGTATCAGATAAAAGACGTGCGTGAACTTCAAGCATCCGAAAATATACCGATTCGAAATTTTGCCTTTCAAAAACCTGCGTCTGCTTGATTAAAGTTCTATTGGCTATCTTAGTTTCCTCTCTTGCTTCCGCTAGCTCCTTACTTTGAATCCTAATCGTATAAAGAACCGCGAGAATCGCGACAAAACTCAGAATAGGGTTAAGAACCCCACCAAAAAAATCCCCAAGCTGCCCCCAATACTGAATAAATCCAATCTGCTTGAACTCAACGAAAGGAATATTTTTGTCCTGTATAAACCGCATACACAAAAGCCAAGACACGAACGTAATCGCGCCTCCTGCAAAAACGAGAACCAAAATAGTAAACGCCGCAGCGTGCAGCTTCTTAAAAAAAAAGCGTATCGCTCTATTGGCAGAAAATGCCATTGAACTAGCTACCATTCTTCCAACAAGCACCAGTCGCTTCATTCTTAATTCCATATAGCCTCAACTATGCCCGCAACTTTGCTGAGCGAAAGAATTTCATGGTTGACGTAAAGGCCAGTAGATGCACGACTAGCGCGCTTCCCAGCTAAGCCGGCACCCAAATTTAATCAGCACAACATCGCCCTATTGATTTATTCACCAACGATACCTACAACCAAAAACGTTTGAAAGCCGCTATAGCGGCAAGGACGAAGTCATGTCCGAAGAAATCAAATTGATCCAGCCAGCACCGGTCGTGCGCGACGAAATGGGTTCGTTCCAGCATCCGGATTTGCCCGACTTCGACGAGGGTGACGGCGACAAGTGCAAAGCCTGGGTAGCGGAGCAGGGCTTGACCGTTACGCAAGTGCGCCTCGAATACGCCGAAGAGGCAATTGCTGATCGGTACTTCGAAGCCGGCGACCCGGATTTCAGTTATCGGGAGCCGGAGCGCCCGGATGGCGAAGGCTGGTTCTGCCTGGCGATTCACGACACCGACGATGGCCCGGTCTGCTGGAGGTCACGCCGCGAGGTGACGCCATGAGCAAGCGAGCGATTCATCTTTACCCGTGGGATGGCGGTACCGAGGCTGATCAGGATCCGCCAGAGCACGTCTATTGCGGCATCGACGGCGACATGGCCGACGAGCAGCTCACCAATGACTGGCGGTACGTCACCTGCAAGCGTTACCTCAAGATCCACGAAAAAGAGCTGGCCGCGCGGGCAGCGGACGACCGAGACCAGAGGGTCAGGCTGTTCGACGAAGCCCAAGCCATCACCATCACCCTCGGTCACCGGAATATCTCAACAGCCCTCAAGGCTTTGATCAGAGAACGCGACCAGCTCAAGGCTGAGCGCGACAACCTGCGCGAAGACCGCGACGACCTACTCGAAGCAGGAGCGCACCTATTATGATCTTCGCCCCTCTCTACATGGCCTACCTCATCTACAAGGGGCCGTGGCGATGAAGGCCCGTATCGAGAAGAAGCTCAGCAAGCGCCTGGTTCAACTGCATCCAGCGCTATACCGAAAGGCATGGCGCGACGACGAGCATTCTGAACTGGCTTATGAACAGCGCACAAGGGGTCGTCATTGCCTTAGCGTTGGTGGAGGCACCGACTATTGAGGCGAAGGCATGGACGCATACACCGTTTGGGCTGACTGGAAAATGAATTGGTCTTGGCACGGACCATTCAAGGCTTTCTCTGAAGGCCATCATTTCGCATGCTACCCGGACACTGGCAATTTCAGCGCGACCACATGAAACCTGCTGAATCTGGCTGCCAAATGCGAACTGTCAGAGCGCGCCAAGGCGAGGCCGTGATGAGCCGCATGGTCAGCGTCCGCACCGAGGAACTGGCCGGCCCGGGGCGGGTCTGAGCAATCAACGCGATCGAGGGTGATCAGCAGCCCGGCACCGGGCAACTGCAACTCTTGCTTACTGAACGCGATGCCATGGGTTTTACTTTGTGTCACACCGTGGTGCGTGCCGGTACTGAATCACTGTTGCACTATCGCAATCATCTGGAGGCATGCTATTGCATTGCCGGGGAAGGCGAAGTCGAAGACATGCAGGGGAATGTCTTCCCGATTCGCCCCGGCGACGTTTATGTGCTTGACCAGCACGACCGTCATTACCTGCGCGGGGGCAAGGAGCAAGACCTGATCCTCGTCAGCGTATTCAACCCGCCCCTGCGCGGGGACGAGCGGCATAATCTCAACGACAGCCAAGGATCGGCGTACTGAAGCACGGCAGGCCATGCGGCCAGACCGTCAACAACAAGGAGCTTACTTTGCGCAAGGACTACCTGGCTTTTTTCACCTCGCTGTTTCTGTCGCGGCTGGCGGATCAAATCCTGCTGTTCATCGTGCCCTTGGTGGTGTTCCAGACCACCAACAGCGCTGCTTGGGCGGGTTTGGCGTTTTTCGTCGAATCGCTGCCGCGCTTTCTCGCGTTTCCGCTGTGCGGAGCCTTGTGTGACAAGTTTTCGCCCATCAGGATTCTGCACATCAGCCAGGTTTACCGAGCATTGCTCTGCCTGATCGCGGTGGCAATGTTTGCCCTCTTCGGCGGTATCGCCTGGGTCGTCGTGCTGTCAGCGCTATGTGGCGTGCTGACCACCCAGGGCATCATGGCCCGCGAGGTGCTGATGCCACACATTTTCCAACACTACAGCTACACCAAGACCTTGTCCTATTCGCAGATCGCCGATCAGACCGGGCTGGTGCTCGGGCCGCTGGTGGCTGCGCTGCTGTTGGAAATCTGGGCGTGGCATTGGGTGGTGCTGTGGGTCGCCGGGCTGTTCCTGCTGGCGGACCTGAGCATGCTGGTATGGCAACGCCTCAGCCGTATCACCCTGGAAGTGTTCGAGCAGCATCAGGACATCTGGCTGCAACCGCTGCGTATCGCTTTCGGCCATATACGTGAACTGGCGGAGCTGAAAAAAATCATTCTGCTGGCGGTCGGGGTCAACCTGATCGTCGGCGTCACTCTGGCGACGTCAGCGGCGATGGTGATCGGCGAGTACAGCGCCGGCAAAGATGCGTATGCCGGACTGCAGGCTGCCGGCGCGGTCACCACCATCGTGATTCTGTTCTTCCTCGCCCGGGTTGAAATCCCGCAGCGGTTACTGGGTGGGCTCGCTTACTCGATGATCGCCGCTGGCGCCCTCATCAGTGCACTGAGCCCGAACCTGACTGGCTATGTGGTCGGTTTCCTGCTGATCGTCGGCTTCGACAAGATGTTCAACATCTACATGCGCAGCATCCGTCAGCGGGTGATTCCGGCCAAGGACTTCGGCAAGACCGTGGGCGTGATCACGTTGCTCAATAATCTCTCGCAACCTTTGGCGGGGTTGCTGGTGGCGCTGTTGGCCTCAAGCCTGGGTACGCAAGGAGTGATCCTGATTCTGGCCGTGCTGACTATGCTGTTGGGCGCCGCAGCGGTATGGTGGTTTGCCGTCAGCAGAGGAACCCTGAATGCCGAAGAAACCACCGGCCCCTAAAGAGCGCGCAACCGCCGCAGACATCGAGCGCTCGATCCAGGCCCTGAACAAAATGGCCGAGCGCTTGTGGGGCGAAGGCCGGGAAGCCGAGGCCAAAGCGCTGCTCGATGCCCTCGATGCGTTGAACCGGGCGCTCGATCGAATCAGGATTGGCGAAAGTCGCCGAGCGGCGACGCTCCATTGAATCGCGAGCCTACGGTTTGAGAATCAGCACCGGCTCGCCCTTTTTGACGATGTAAGTCGCCAGCTCCGAGCCTTTGTCTGCGCCAACATTCTTCGCAACATGCGCCACCCCTTGCGGGATAAACAACGAATCCCCCGCCTTCAACGTCACCGGCGCCCTGCCCTCCAGTTGATATTCGAAAGTACCGCTGATCACATACGCGACCTCAACACCGGGATGCGCGTGTCTTGGCGACGTCACGCCCGGTTCGAAATCGACGCGTGCCTGGATCACTTCTCGCTCGGCGGCCCCGAGATCCTGGCGAACCAGATCCGTGCGGCTCAAGCCTTGTTGCCAGCTCTTGGCCGGTGCGTCAGCCGCGTGGACGATGCCGATCATTGAAGCGAGTATCGCGGCGCTGGCCAGTAACAGTGGACGATGCATGATGGAGCCCTCTCAAACGTAGTGGTGGGTGACCTCTACTGTGGGAGTCGCCTGTATCGTTGATGTGTCGTAAACCCTGACTTTATTGTGCGCATGTGTCTGCGCGACAGCTTGATACACGCTTATACAAAGGTGTCTGCGTCCGCCAGCAACGCCAACAGCCATGCCCTGAACGCCACGATTTTTTTCGATTCCGCCGTTTCATGGGGCGTCACCAGATAGAAGCCCAGTTCATCTTTCAAGCGCAGACCAAAGGGTGCGACCAAGCGCCCGGCCCGCAAATCGTCCTCGACATAGGTCGAACGGCCAATGCACACGCCCTGTCCGTCAACAGCGGCCTGTACCGCCATCATCGCCAGGTCGAAGGTCATGCGCGGACCTTCTGCGAGTTGTAGCGGTTGGCCCGCTGCGCGTAGCCAGGCGCCCCAGTCACCGGCCGTCACGCCGCTGACTTGCAGTAAAGTGTGATTGGCCAGATCCGCCGGCGCGCGCAACGTCTGCGCCAGTGCAGGACTGCACACCGGAAAGACCTCATCGGACATCAAAAAATCGGCACGCAGCCCTTTCCAGTCACCACGTCCGTAACGGATCGCGGCATCAATCGCGTCTTTGCGAAAGTCGACCCGCTCAGTGGACGCGCTGATGCGCACATCGATAGCAGGAAACGCCTGCTGAAAGGACGGCAAACGCGGCAACAGCCACTTCGACGCAAAGGACACCAAGGTGCTGATGGTCAGTACGCTTTTATCGCGCGATTCGAGCAACTGTTCAGTCGAGTAACGCAATTCATGAAACGCCGCCCGAATACCGGGCAAGTAAGCCTGCCCGTCCTCACTCAGTGCCAGACCATCATTGAGCCGCAAAAACAGAGGCACGCCTAACTCCGCTTCGAGTCGGCGAATCTGGTGACTGACGGCAGTCTGGGTGACGTTGAGTTCTTCAGCTGCCTTGGTAAAGCTCATGTGCCGAGCGACCGCTTCAAAAGCACGCAATCCATTAAGTGAAGGAAGTCGGACGGACATGGGATGATGATTGCTCATGAGATTTTGTCATACGCTAACACCCGAAATGACCTTTGCGAAAGCCACCACGGCAATGGAATCTGGCGCCTTCTCTCTCCAAGGAAGTGCCATGAAACTGTATTTCGCCCCCATGACCTGCTCGCTCTCCCCGCACATTGTCCTGCGGGAACTGGGTTTGCCGTTTGAACTGGTTCGCGTCAATAACCAGAGCAAACGCACCGCCGACGGCCGCGACTTTCGCGAGATCAATCCAAAGGGCTACGTAGCCGCGCTGGTTCTGGATAACGGCGAAGTGCTGACAGAAGGCCCGGCGATCTTGCAGTACCTCGCCGATCAGGTCCCCGAGCGCGCACTGGCGCCGGCACTTGGCAGTTGGGCGCGGACACGGTTGCAGGAGGATCTGAATTTCATCAGCACGGAGATTCACGGCGGCTGCGCACCGCTGTTCGATGCGCAGATTCCACTGGCGACCAAAGCGATTTTCACCCACAAACTGTTCAAGCGCCTCGACTACCTGAACCGCAAACTGGTCGATCAGGACTATTTGCTGGGCACGTTCGGTATCGCCGATGCCTACCTGTTTACCGTGCTGACGTGGCTGCCCAACTTCAATATCGACCTGCAGGACTGGCCGTCGCTGGCCGCCCACTCCCGGCGGGTCGCCGCCCGCCCCAGTGTCCTTGCAGCGATCGCGGCAGAAGCGGCGACGCAACCGGTTTGATCGCCCTCTACGCTTTCACTGCGGTGGCGGCTGATCATTTGTCCGTTAGCCGTGAATCTGTAAACTGGCGCGATTTACTCGCTCAAACAAGGGATCCGCATGGCTAACCAAGACATCACCTTTACCCCCGATCCGGACGCAGACTCGATTTCGTCGGACGTCACCACGTTCAACGGGATCATGGTGTCCACGCAAATCCCGACCCGTGCCGACGGCAGCCTGGAACTGGGCGATATCACCCTGCAAAGCGAATGCACCCTGCAAGCGTTGAAAGTTGCGCTGGAACGCGCCGGCAGCTCGATGGACCGGGTCATGCACCTGACCATTTACCTGACCGACATGGCTGATCGCGCGGCATTCAACGAGGTGTACAAGCGCTACTTCGCCAAGCCTTGGCCGGTGCGTGCGGCGGTAGGTGTGGCGTCGTTGGCGGTTGAAGGGATGCGCGTGGAAGTGACTGCGATGGCCGCCAAGGCCTGACTTCACACCGCCAAGCCCTGTGGGAGCGAGCCTGCTCGCGAAGGCTTCCGTTCAGCCGACATTGATGCTGAATGTGCTGGCCCCTTCGCGAGCAGGCTCGCTCCCACCGGGGGTTGCGCGGTGTCAGCTGCCATCGGGCAGCACGGGCGTGCCGGGCGCGCGTTTCACGGGTAGAATGCGCGCCTAACCGTGACAGCCTGACTAAAAAAACTATGTCCTTGCCCAAGCATCATCTGGAATTGCTCAGCCCTGCCCGCGATGTCGCCATCGCCCGTGAGGCGATCCTGCACGGCGCCGACGCCGTGTACATCGGCGGCCCGAGCTTCGGCGCGCGCCACAACGCCTGCAACGAAGTCGGCGAAATCGCTGAACTGGTGGAATTTGCCCGCAAGTATCACGCGCGCATTTTCACCACCATCAACACCATCCTGCACGACAACGAACTGGAGCCGGCGCGCAAGCTGATCCATCAGTTGTACGACGCTGGTGTCGACGCGCTGATCGTTCAGGATCTGGGCGTGATGGAGCTGGACATTCCGCCGATCGAGCTGCACGCCTCGACCCAGACCGACATCCGCACCCTTGAGCGAGCGAAGTTCCTCGATCAGGCCGGTTTCTCGCAACTGGTATTGGCCCGTGAGCTGAACCTGCAGGAAATCCGCGCAATCGCCGACGAAACCGACGCCGCCATCGAATTCTTCATTCACGGCGCGTTGTGCGTGGCCTTCTCCGGCCAGTGCAACATTTCCCACGCGCAGACCGGGCGCAGCGCCAACCGTGGCGACTGCTCGCAAGCCTGCCGTTTGCCGTACACCCTCAAAGATGAAAAGGGTGGCGTGATCGCTTACGAAAAACACCTGCTGTCGATGAAAGACAACAACCAGAGCGCCAACATCCGCGCGCTGGTCGAAGCCGGTGTGCGCTCGTTCAAGATCGAAGGTCGCTACAAGGACATGGGCTATGTGAAGAACATCACCGCCTATTACCGCCAGCGCCTCGACGACGTACTCGAAGACCGCCCGGATCTGGCCCGCGCCTCCAGCGGCCGCACCGCGCACTTCTTCCTGCCCGATCCGGAAAAGACTTTCCACCGTGGTAGCACCGACTACTTCGTCACCGATCGCAAGATCGACATCGGCGCCTTCGACTCGCCGACCTTCACCGGTCTGCCGGTCGGCACCGTCGAGAAAGTCGGCAAACGTGACATGCAGGTCGTGACCCACGAGCCGCTATCCAATGGCGATGGCTTGAACGTGCTGGTGAAGCGCGAAGTGGTCGGTTTCCGCGCCAACATCGCTGAAGCCAAAGGCGAGTTCGAAGAAGACGGCGAGAAGCGCTACCGCTACCGCGTCGAGCCGAACGAAATGCCCGAAGGCTTGTTCAAGCTGCGCCCGAATCATCCGTTGAATCGCAACCTCGATCACAACTGGCAACAGGCGCTGCAGAAGACTTCTTCCGAACGTCGCGTAGCCCTGAGCTGGTTCGCTCGTTTGCGTGAAGAACAACTGGAAGTGACCGCTACCAGCGAAGAAGGCATCAGTGCCAGCGTCACCCTGCCCGGTCCGTTCGGTGTGGCCAACAAGCCTGAGCAAGCGCTGGAACAGCTGCGCGATCTGCTCGGCCAGCTCGGCACCACGCAGTACCACGCCACCGACATCAAGCTGGATGCGCCTCAGGCGTTCTTCATCCCTAACTCGCAGCTCAAAGCCCTGCGCCGTGAAGTGATCGAGAACTTGACCACCGCCCGTGTTGCCGCTCACCCGCGTGGCAGCCGTAAAGCCGAAACCAGCCCGCCGCCGGTGTACCCGGATTCGCACCTGACCTTCCTCGCCAACGTCTACAACCAGAAGGCGCGCGACTTCTACCACCGTCACGGCGTGAAGCTGATCGACGCGGCGTACGAAGCACACGAAGAGCCGGGCGAAGTGCCGGTGATGATCACCAAACACTGCCTGCGCTTCTCCTTCAACCTGTGCCCGAAACAGGCGAAAGGCGTAACAGGCGTGCGCACCAAAGTCGCGCCGATGCAGTTGATCCACGGCGATGAGGTGCTGACGCTGAAGTTCGATTGCAAGCCGTGCGAGATGCACATCATCGGCAAGATGAAAGGCCACATCCTCAACTTGCCGCAACCGGGCAGCGTGGTCGGCCATATCAGCCCCGAAGACCTGATGAAAACCATTCCGCGCGCACCGCATTGAGTGGTTGGCGTGCGCGGTGCTTCGGCGCCGCGCACGCCTGCTGTACCAAACCAGGCCAAATCGCAGGCATAAAAAAACGCCAACTTCTTGCGAAGTTGGCGTTTTTTTCGAATATGGCAGGGGCGGCTGGATTCGAACCAACGCATGGCAGGATCAAAACCTGCTGCCTTACCGCTTGGCGACGCCCCTACTGCTCTTTCCAGCTACTTCGTTAGGTTCGCTGTGAGAACGGGGCGCAATTTACCAAGGTTTTTTGGCTTTGGGAAGCGCGAAGTGAAATATTTTTTGTTTTAAAACAGCGACTTATTATTTTGGCTTGAATAAGGTCCGTGGTGAGTCGGTTTCGCTGCCGTGTATCACACTGTGTACGAACCCCACCGCGACACATCGACTTTCAACAAAGCCGTTCTTCGACACAGGCCAGATACGTCTCCGCGCTCAAATGCACTCAAGGTTTCAGGTGTTCATTCAGAACCCTTGGCCAAAGGCTCGCAAAGGAGACGTCACCATGAAAAAGGCACTGCACACCCGCAACACCGCGTTCGGTTTGTCGATTCTGGCTTTGTCGTTGTTCGGCGCTTTTGGCAGCGCTCAGGCGCAAACCACTGAACCTGCGGCCGCCAGTTACTCCGCGCCCTCACCTTTCGGCCCGCTCAAGCATGTGAAGGCCGGCGTGCTCGACGTCGCCTACGCCGAAACCGGTCCCGCCGACGGCCCGGTGGTGATCCTGTTGCACGGCTGGCCCTACGACATTCACAGCTACGACGAAGTCGCACCGTTGCTGGCGGCCAAGGGTTATCGGGTGTTGATGCCGTATGCGCGGGGTTATGGCGATACGCAGTTCCTTTCCAAAGACACCCTGCGTAACGGTCAACCGGCGGCGCTGGCCAGCGACGTCATCGACTTCATGGATGCGCTGAAGATCAAGCAAGCGGTGCTCGGCGGTTATGACTGGGGCGCGCGTTCGGCGGACATCGTCTCGGCGTTGTGGCCAGAACGTGTGAAAGCTTTGGTTTCCGTCAGCGGTTATCTGATCGGCAATCAGGCCGCCGGGCAAAACCCGCTGCCGCCCAAGGCTGAATTGCAGTGGTGGTATCAGTTCTACTTTGCGACTGACCGTGGCCGTGCCGGGTATGAGAAGAACACGCACGACTTTGCCAAATTGATCTGGCAAACCGCGTCGCCGCAGTGGAAGTTTGATGACGCCACGTTCGACCGCAGCGCCAAGGCGCTGGAGAACCCCGATCATGTCGACATCACCGTGTTCAATTACCGCTGGCGTCTGGGCCTGGTGCAGGGTGAAGCGAAATACGCCGCGCTGGAGCAGAAACTCGCCACCGCGCCGCCGATCAGCGTGCCGACCATTACCCTTGAAGGCGATGCCAACGGTGCGCCGCACCCGGCGTCGGAAGATTACGCCAAGCGCTTTACCGGCAAGTATCAGTTCCGTTTGATCAATGGCGGGATCGGGCACAACTTGCCGCAGGAGGATCCGCAGGCGTTTGCCAAAGCGGTGATTGATGCGGATCACCTGTAGAAACAAAAAAGCAGTCAGCCGCAATGGCTGACTGCTTGATTATTTGAGGGTGGAGGGATGGTCACCTTTTGCAGATGCTTTGCCTGAACGGACGCCATCGCGAGCAGGCTCACTCCTACATTTGAAATGCGTTCCCCTTGTAGGAGTGAGCCTGCTCGCGATCACGCCCGACCAGACACCCTCAACCCCGACTAACGTGCACGATCACTCGGTTGGCACAACCAGATCCAACGCTTTGTTCACCGCCAACTCCCCCAACATGACCACTTGCGCAATACCCAGCAGGGTATGGCGGTTTGCGCCCTCCAGCATCCCGGCAAAATTGCCGAGCATCACCGAGGCGGACGCCAGGGATCCGCAAGCGTTGGTCAGCAACGCCTCGGTGTCGGCTTGCGGGTTGGCCATGAACAGAGCGTTTGGCGTATAGGGTGTGGCCATGATCGCGGCAGGCAAAAGGTAATGGTCGAGCGCCCGTTCTGCCGCTTCGTGCAGTTTTCTTGAATTGGGCGATGCGTACGGGGACACCAGGTCGGTGACCGGTGGTTCGGGTGGCTGAGACATCAACTGAAACTCCAGACAAGAACCGCTTCAGGTTCTTTGATAGAAGGCGTGAAGCGCCGCGATTGCGGACGCTTCCGTGCAAATGAGGGGGCACGCCCCCTCACCCATCCGCATCGCGACTAGTGCGGCAAGCGCTGGTTATCCAGGACTCGACCGACCACCAGCTCGCTGAGCATGATCACCTGTTGCAGGATCAGCATTTTCTTGCGCTGTGAAGGGTCAATCGAATCGGCGAGTTCACGGGCCATGTCAGTGGCGGAGGACAAGGTTTCAGTGGCTTCGACGAGCAGGGTTTCGTTATCAACCGTGGGGTCGATGAGGTAGATCTTGCCGGTTTTGCGGGTGGGGATTGAAGTCTTCAGCGCCGAGGGATTGAGGTAGAAGTTGATCGCACGGTCGGTGGCCTCTTTGATGTTTCGAGGTTCGAGCGCGGCGTCGTAGGGGATTGGATCGGTTTCTGGCGGGTTTGGCGTAATTTTGAACATAGATGACACTCGCTTAGCAAAAAATAAGGAGCCATCACTCACGCTACCAAACGAGGTGGTGACCATTGCGCAGGTTGGTAGACCGGTCTAAGCGAGTAAACCCCGGCGCTCCCGAAGGAGCCCCACGCATGGCCACCATAAAAAACCGAGCCCCGAAAAGAGACTGCATATAGCGGCGCATAACGCTTAGAAAACGGGCTACCAAACCCGATCACTGTTTTGCAGTGACAGGGAAACGATACAGCCCGCCTCAAGGCGCGTAAGCCGGCGGATTCTGGCGTACGCGTAGGCAACGGCGCAAGGTGTTGTAGCCGTTATGGCGTAACAGTGCGTGTAAGTTAAACGTGTGTGGGTGACGGTGTTTAAAAGCCCCTCACCCTAGCCCTCTCCCCGAGGGAGAGGGGACTGACCTGATCTGGCTTAATGATTCTGGACACTCCTAAAGGGCGTTAATCTACGCCCAACGAAGAGGTGTGATTTGACCAGACGATATTT
>Ga0157345_1000110_pt1 | contig 15883 bp, 10 predicted proteins | sample MOy3yng090410_FD_105398 | JGI IMG/M metagenome (GOLD analysis project Ga0157345, IMG submission 105398) | Arabidopsis rhizosphere microbial communities from North Carolina - M.Oy.3.yng.090410 | ecosystem: Host-associated > Plants > Roots > Rhizosphere | place: USA: North Carolina | collected... | reverse complement strand
TCATCTTCACGACTTGCAGCTTGAAGCTGTCGTCGAATGCCCTGCGTTTTTTAGTCATGAATAACTCCTCGATAGATGTATTTTCCACCTATCGGGGTGTCCGGGGAAATTAGACCACTGCAGACTGACCGAGGTGTCTGGCGAGTGACACCGACGTGGAAGATCGAGTCGATTATGGATTCAAAGCCTATCGCTCAAGTCGGCGGAATTCTTGAATATCCCCCAATCGGTCCCCTCTACCTCTGGGAGAGGGCTAGGGTGAGGGAAGACAATTTCCAGCAGGTCACTTAAGCGCCGGATCGCCCATGTTCATCTTCTTCCAGCCCTGCAACAGCATCTGCAGCGTTCTGGCTCAGATTGCTCCAATGCAGCGGATTCTTGAAGTTCACAAATGGCCAAGAGCTCGATGCAGCGTTGCCGGATGCTCGACGTCTTTCAAATGACGCTTGTGATCCGCCGCGCAGCGTTGCGTGAATATTGTGCTTTGCAATCGCAATTACTGAGGTTTTAGCTATACCTGTAACTCCCCCGGGCGAAGTTTTCGGCCTTCTGACAGGAGTTACAGCATGAAGCTAGCAGTGATGATGGGCACACTGTGTTTTGCCACCCTCGCAGTGGTAGGTTGTTCCAGCAAAACCGTCGACCCGAAAGAGTACTCCGGCTTCCTCAAGGACTACAGCCAGCTCAAGGAGGCCAAATCGCCGTCCGGTGCCGAGGTCATGCGCTGGATCGATCCGAAGGTCGACGTCAGGAAATTCACCAGCGTTTATATCGAGCCAACCCAGCTCTACCCGAAACCGCAACCGACCGCGAAGATCTCCCAGCAAACCCTCAATGGCATCACTTCCTACTACGATCAGGCGCTCAAGCGTGAAATCGGCAAAGACTTGCCGTTGGCGACCGGCCCAGGCCCTGGCGTGATTGTGGTGCGTGCGGCAATCACCGCCGTGAGCAGCTCCACCGAAGGACTGCACGCTTACGAGGTGATTCCGATTGCGTTGGTTGCCGCTGCGGTCAGCACCGCCAGCGGTATTCGCGATCAGGAAACTACGTTGGCCACCGAAGCGGTGTTCCTCGATGGCGCGAATAACAAGGTCGTCGCGCAAGTGGTGCGCAAAGGCACCGGCAAGCCACTGGAAAATGATTCGCAGGCAATGAGCACTAACGACGTCAAACCCGTCATTGATGGCTGGGCCTCAGACCTGCGTCAGTCGTATCTGAAGCTCAAGAAAGCCAAGTAAGCGCACCAGGCCGGATTGTCCGCGAGGACCGTCCGGCCTGTGCACACCCTCAGAAATTGGCGCGTGCCTGACGGTTGTAATGGCTGAGCAGGGCGTCGTAGCCACGGGTGACAGCGTAGTAATCGTCGCTCAAGCGTTGCGGTTCGGCGTGGTTCTGCCAGTCCTTGTGCAGGGTGTTCAGCGCGTCGAGATAGTGCTGCGCAGGCTCACGTATGTGTCGCCACAGCTCGCGCGCATCATCGTCTTTGTTACGAAAACCAGGCTCACGCGGGCCGATGAAAGGCCCACTGCGATTCCACGCCTGTTGCAGATCAGCGGTGGTTTCGGCCACGGCTTGTGGGGTTAGAGTACGGTGCTTCATCCCGTCTTCCAGCCGCTCCAAGGTCTCCCGGGCCTGAATCATGTACGCCAGCAGCGACCAGTGGATCTCCTTGCCTACGCGTTCCTCAAGGAGCTTGAGCTGTTTGGGTCGCTGCGCGATGTCCAGTGGCAGCAGTTCATCCCTCAAGGCAGTCGATGCGCTGATATAGGCATTGCTGGCGGTCTGAATTTGCGCCAGAACTCGCGGTGTCTGGTTGAACGGGACGACAAAGAAGCTCGCACTTCTATCGAGTCGAGTCGGTGGCGAAATCACCGATGCCCACTTCAGTGCTTGCGCGTAGTCACGGACTTTCTGCGACAGCGCTGGCTGGTAGGCCAGCAGCTCGAGCTTTTCGTTGATATCCCGCAGGCAGGTATCTTCCTGGATGTCACGCACAGTGAATGCATCACTGTTATCGAAATCCTGAGGCTCGGAAATATACTTTCCGAACGCATCAGCGGTTGGCCGCTGATGTTGGTTTTTGTCGTAGGCGTTGCGCCAGTGCACATCGACACGGTTGACGCAGGCGATGATCGGGCTCAACGCGTTGGCCTGCGCGGTCACGGGGGATTCGCGCTGATCAAGCCACAGGTCGAGCTTCAGGAACGGTCGGGTCGCGCTCGCCAACCCCATCACCACCAGCACCACCACAACGCCGCTGACAAACATGAATCTTGAGGTCATGGTCGTGCCTCCGCGGGATACCACTGCTCGCGGGTGGCCGGAGCGCCGCAATCGAAAGAACTCGCCGGCAACCGGCTACACAAACGCTCGGCCCAGGGTTGCAGGCCCTGATTGCGATTGACCGTGCCTTGGCTGGCGGCCACTTTGAACACGCCCAGCACCAGCACCAGGGCGACAACCCCGAGTAGCGTCAGGCCGATCTTCACCGCTAGGTTGGTCTTTTCCCAGGACGTGTGTGGCTTGACCTGACGGCGACGGATCAAACCCACGCTGGCAAGCGTGGCCGCATAGACGACGCCAGCAATGGGGCCGAAAAACCAAGTGAGCCCGGCCACCATCAATGCGCAGGGAATCAGATCGCGCAGTACGCCGAACGGCGCAGCGTCCTTGGCGAAACCCGGCCACAACCGTGCGCTGAGGCGGTCATCCAGCAGCCAATGGGTGTGCGCCAATTCGTGAGTCAGCCAGTTGATGCCCGCAGCGATCACGCCAAACACGATCGTTGAAGTCATGACGATATTGATCAGCCCGGTGACGCGCAGCCCCAGCGGGATGAAATGAGTAAACGCACCGATCAGACAGGCCAGCACCACACCAGCGTAGGTCGGCCATTCGCCGCGTTTCAGTTCCCAGTCGCGCCAGAAGAACGCGGTGCCACCGGGCAACTCAGCGCAGACTTTCGGATGATTGGCGTACAGCGCCGAACTCAAATGTCGGCAATGCTCCCAATCTTTCTCACGCAGGCGCCGAGCCAATGCGCGACGCTGGCTGAACGGGCCGCTGCCGAGCAACAGGCGCGCGGCGCGGTGTTCGGCAGTGGCGGGCGGCTCTTGCGCGAGTTGACGCTGTTGCGCGATAAAAATCGGTGCCTCATGGCGCGCGGTCAGACGCTTCCATTCATCTTGCGGGCAACGGTTGGAAGGGCCGGAATGCCAGCCCTGGCCCGCACAAACCTGCTCGAAAACAGCGCAGGACCAGTATTCGCTGTCCAGCAGCAATCGACTGAGGAACAGGTTGAACCACCGTCGGTGTACTTCAGCGTCGAGCCAGAGGCATTGCGCGCACTGTGCGTAGGCCTGCAAAAAGGTCGCACTGTCCTCACGTTCGAGGGCATCCCGCAGCGGTCGAGTAATGCGTTCGCGCTGCTGATCGAGCAAATGTTCGATGGATTCCTCGTCCAGTTCCAGGCGCTGCCAGGCACTGAACCAGTGATAAGTCTGCACCGCCCAATCGACCATCAGCGCCGATGTTTGCGGGTTCTCGATGCAATGCTGCAGCAGGGTCTCTTCGAGGATATGCGCGCAACCCTGCTCAACGGCGAGGGCATGGCGTTGTTGCAACTGCGCAAGGCTGGTGCCGTGCAGCGAGCGAGTTGCCTGTTGCAGGGCATCGACTTCGACCAGGGTCAGGCCGGTCAAGTCCCAAGTGTCGTCCTGCGCTTCGTTGTCTTCGTTGGCCTGCGCCCATTCCTTGTAATGCAGGGCTTGCTCGTAGGCGTCACGCAGGCGCTGGAAGCCCTCGGCGTCTTCGTCCGGACGGGTCTGTTTGAGCAGGGCAGCGTATTGGCGTTTGATACTGCGCGTATCGGCGTCGGCGGTAAGGCCAAGGACGGTCCAGCAACTCATTGCGTGTACAACTCCATGAAAACCTGCGACGCGGTCCAGTGATGGCACTTTGATTTTGCGCACCCTACCTGTTTCGCGTCGAAAAGTCCTCAGCCGTGGTTTATTTGCCGACGAACCAGCGGAAATACGGGTTGCCGCCATCGCCGCGCATCACCCGCCAACTGACCCTGCAAGGGGACGGCGCAGTGGCGACAGGAGCTGTCGAGTGATACGGGGCTGCGATCTTTTGATCGTGTTTTATAAATGCAAAATCAAAAGATCTTCCGATCGCGGCCCGAGCCTTCGGCAGCTCCTACCTGTGCGTATTTCAATTCGGGATGTTTAAGGTTGTTTTGAATTTGCGGAACGTTCCCACAAGGTTTTCAGGTTGTCCGTCGGACGTCGGGGCTCTAGCCTGTGTTCGTCGCTGCCAAATCAGCGACCGGGACTGGAAACCCCGACGGGTATTAGTGGCGCGTACACGCTTTTCATAACGTATCCTTGCGCACTTCGAATGTGTGCACTCCGTTATGGCGGCTGTGCGCGGGAGACCTTCGGGTCGACCGGGTCGCCGCTGCCCGGGTTTCCAACCTGCGTACAGCTGCCACCTCTTCGTCCGGAAACCGAATGGGGCAGCTCCAACTTTCCAGTGGAGTTACACCATGAAAAAGCCAACACCCAATCCCCCAGAATCAGACGCCGACAGCACATCCCCCTACGCCTCAGTCGACAGTAAAAAACTTCACGAAGCCGCCGACCGCGCCCTCGACTACTACCTCAATCCCGCCGCCGGCATCATGTCCAGCGTCAACGAGCCGGAACCCATGTACCTCGCCAATCCCAGGTACAACACTGAATCCCTGCTCGCCAACGCCAGCGAAACCCTCGGCTCCGCCAGCGAAATGCTGATCAACTTTGCCGCCTCGCTGGAAACCTCGCAGCGCAAGACTGCACTGGGTATCGCACAGGTTGTCATGCTGGGGGAACTTGCTGTGAATCAAGCCTTGGATCACGTCGAACTCAAGAGCTGATCGCTCTTGAATGATCGTTCCCACGCGCAGCAAAGGAATGCAGCCCTTGACGCTCTGCGTCGAATTCGCGAACTGGAACGCGGAGCGTCCCTTGAGGCATTCCCACCCAGAGCGTGGGAATGATCAAGATCCGCTCTACGCCCGAGTGATCGATTCTGTAGCTGTCGAGTGAAACGAGGCTGTGATCTTTTGACTTTGCTTTTTGAGATCAAAAGATCGCAGCCTTCGGCAACGCCTGCATGTGATATCCGGTTTAGCTGTTTTTCTTGGCTTGTTCGCGGATCCGCTCTTCCTGCTCCCGCGCTTCGGGGGTGAATTCGGCGCCGAAGTCTTCGGCGGAGAATATCTGGCGGATTTCAATATCAGAATCGCCTGACATTGGGTTAGGGCAGCGCTTGACCCATTCGATGGCTTCTTCTTTTGATTTCACTTCCCAGATCCAGTAACCCGCTACCAGTTCTTTGGTCTCGATGAACGGCCCGTCGGTGACCGTGCGTTTGTCCCCGGAGAAATGCACGCGAGCGCCTTTGCTGCTCGGGTGCAGGCCATCGCAATCGATCAGGATGCCGGCCTTGACCAGTTCTTCGTTGAAGTTGCCCATCGCGGTGATCAGCTCTTCACTGGGCATGATGCCGGCTTCGGAATCAGCACTGGCTTTTACAAGGATCATGAATCGCATGGCGGGTACTCCGTGGATTGTGGGGATTCATTGCTTAGTCGAACGAGCCAGCGGTGAATCGACAAGGTCTCAGGTAAAAGTGCGGAGAATTTTTCACACCGCAGATCTAATTGTAGGAGTGAGCCTGCTCGCGATAGCGGTGTGTCAGTCAACATTTGCGTATATGAAAGACCGCTATCGCGAGCAGGCTCACTCCTACAGGGGAGCGACGGTGGTTTTGTATACAATTTTTCGCGCAGGCACCCAACAATTTCCAAACAGGGCATAGGTCGTCGGACAATTTCGTGGTTAACTTCGGCCTCTTGCATGCTTTCCAATCAAAACATCAGAAGGACTCAAGTCATGGCTCAAGTCACCCTTAAAGGCAATCCGGTTCAAGTCAACGGCCAGTTGCCACAAGCCGGTTCCAAGGCGCCAGCCTTTTCTCTGGTTGCCGGCAATCTGTCCGACGTCACCCTGAAAGACTTCGCCGGCAAGCGCAAAGTGCTGAACATCTTCCCAAGCGTCGACACCCCGACCTGCGCGACTTCGGTACGCAAGTTCAACGCTCAGGCCAACGAAGTAGCAAACACCGTAGTGCTGTGCATCTCCGCTGACCTGCCGTTCGCTCAAGCGCGTTTCTGCGGCGCCGAAGGTCTGGAAAACGTCCAGAACCTGTCGACCCTGCGCGGTGCCGAGTTCATCGAGAACTACGGTGTGGCCATTGCTGACGGCCCGCTGAAAGGCCTGACCGCTCGCGCCGTTGTGGTTCTGGACGAAAACGACAACGTCCTGCACAGCGAACTGGTCAAGGAAATCGCTGAAGAGCCTAACTACGAAGCGGCGCTGTCCGTTCTCAAGTAAGCGCTTTTACAATTGTTAACGGCCTGGCCCTGTCCAGGCCGTTTTCATTTGTGTATCAGTGTTTTGCCTCACACCTTGAAACGTAAGGTGTAAGTAAATTGCCGGTAAAGCTGCTTTGCTAATTCCCCACCAGTGCTTATCGTTCAGCCTCCCGTAAAAGAAGCCCACGCGCCCAATGGTTAATGACTCCATGCAATCGTCCCCTCGTAACTCCCGTCGCTGGCTGATCAGCCTGCTTGTCTTGTTGTTGATCGCCGTCCTGTGCTGGAAATTCTGGCCCGCCGGTTCAGCCCACAAAGAGGGCGCTGACAAGGCGGCGGCCGGGCACACCGGGCGTTCGGGGATGATGCGGCCGGGCTTCGGTGGCGGCACCGGACCGATTCCGGTGCGCGTGGCGCCGGCGGTCACCGGCGACTTCCCGCTGTATTACAAGGCACTGGGCACGGTGACCGCGCTCAACACCATCAACGTGCGCAGCCGGGTGGGCGGCGAACTGGTGAAAATCAACTTTGAAGAAGGGCAGATGGTCAAGGCTGGCGACCTGTTGGCCGAGATCGACCCGCGCCCGTACCAGAATGCCTTGCTGCAGGCTGAAGGCACGTTGCTGCAGAATCAGGCACAACTGAAAAACGCTCAGGTCGACGTCGAGCGTTATCGCGGTCTGTACAAAGAGGACAGCATCGCCAAACAGACGCTGGACACCGCCGAAGCACTGGTCGGCCAGTATCTGGGCACGGTCAAGACCAACCAGGCTGCGGTCAATGACGCCAAGCTCAATCTTGAATTCACCAAAATCCGCGCGCCAATTGCCGGTCGCGTCGGTCTGCGTCAGGTCGACGTCGGCAACCTCGTCACCGCCAACGACACCACGTTCCTCGCGGTGATCACCCAGACGCAACCGATCAGCGTCGCTTTCACCTTGCCGGAAAACAGCCTCGAAACCGTGCTGGCGCGTTATCGCAGCGGCGCCAAACTGCCGGCCGAAGCGTGGGATCGCGGCGACACCAAACTGCAAGCCACCGGTGTATTGCAAAGCCTCGACAACCAGATCGACGTCGCCACCGGCACCCTGAAGTTCAAGGCCCGCTACGACAACCGCGATCAGGCACTTTTCCCCAACCAGTTCGTCAACGTTCACTTGCTGGCTGACACGCTGAAAGGCGTGGTCCTGGCACCGTCGGCGGCCATCCAGTTTGGCACCAACGGTACCTTTGTCTATGCGCTGGACGGCGACAAGAAAGTCACCATTCGCCAACTGAAGATTGGCGCCAGTGATGGCGAAAACACCGTGATCACTGAAGGCCTGACTGCTGGCGACCGCGTGGTGCTGGAAGGCACCGACCGTCTGAAGGAAGGCAGTGAAGTGGAAGTGGTCAACGACAGCAATCAAGTACCGACCACCCCGACCGAACACCTGCAAGGCAAATCTGCCGCTACCCCGACTGACGCTGCTGTCACCGACAAGGCCAAGAAGGGCGCATGAACATTTCGCGGCTGTTCATCCTCCGACCGGTAGCCACCACCCTGAGCATGCTGGCCATCGTCCTGGCCGGCCTGATCGCGTACCGCTTACTGCCGGTTTCTGCGCTGCCACAGGTCGACTACCCGACCATCCGCGTCATGACCTTGTATCCCGGTGCCAGCCCGGATGTGATGACCAGTGCCGTGACCGCACCGCTCGAGCGCCAGTTCGGGCAGATGCCGGGCCTGACGCAAATGGCCTCGACCAGCTCCGGCGGTGCGTCGGTGCTGACCTTGCGTTTCAGCCTCGACATCAACATGGACGTCGCCGAACAGCAGGTGCAGGCCGCGATCAACGCCGCGACCAATCTGCTGCCAACCGATTTGCCCGCGCCACCGGTGTACAACAAGGTCAACCCGGCGGACACCCCGGTACTGACCCTGGCGATCACCTCGAAAACCATGTTGCTGCCCAAACTCAATGACCTGGTCGATACGCGCATGGCGCAGAAAATCGCCCAGATCAGCGGCGTCGGCATGGTCAGCATTGCCGGCGGTCAGCGGCAGGCTGTGCGGATCAAGGTCAACCCGGAAGCGTTGGCCGCCAATAGTCTGAACCTGTCGGACGTGCGCACCTTGATCAGCGCCTCCAACGTCAACCAGCCGAAAGGTAATTTTGACGGCCCGACGCGGGTGTCGATGCTTGACGCCAACGACCAGCTGACTTCGCCCAAGGATTACGCCAACCTGATCCTCGCCTACAAGAACGGCGCGCCGCTGCGGCTCAAGGACGTGGCGGAAATCGTCGATGGCGCCGAGAACGAGCGCCTCGCTGCGTGGGCCAACCAGAATCAGGCGGTATTGCTGAACATCCAGCGTCAGCCGGGTGCCAACGTCATCGAGGTGGTCGACCGCATCAAGGCGTTGCTGCCGAGCATCACCGACAACCTGCCGGCCGGCCTCGAAGTGACGGTGCTGACGGATCGCACTCAAACCATCCGCGCCTCGGTCACTGACGTGCAACACGAACTGCTGATCGCCATCGCTCTGGTGGTGATGGTGACATTCCTGTTCCTGCGCCGCGCCAGTGCGACGATCATTCCCTCAGTGGCGGTGCCGCTGTCGCTGATCGGCACCTTCGGCGTGATGTACCTCGCCGGTTTCTCGGTCAACAACCTGACCCTGATGGCGCTGACCATTGCCACCGGTTTTGTGGTCGACGATGCCATCGTCATGCTGGAGAACATCGCGCGCTTCATCGAAGAGGGCGACAGCCCGATGCAGGCCGCGCTCAAGGGTGCCAAACAGATCGGCTTCACCCTGATTTCCCTGACGCTGTCGCTGATTGCAGTACTGATCCCGCTGCTGTTCATGGCCGATGTGGTCGGGCGCCTGTTCCGCGAGTTCGCCATCACCCTGGCGGTGGCGATCCTGATTTCGCTGGTGGTCTCACTGACCCTGACGCCGATGATGTGCGCGCGTCTGCTCAAGCGTGAGCCGGAAGAACATGAGCAAGGCCGTTTTTACCGTGCCAGCGGTGCTGTCATCGACTGGATGATTGCCGAATACGGTCGGATGCTGCGCTGGGTACTCAAGCACCAGCCACTGACCTTGCTGGTGGCCATCGCTACGCTCGGGTTGACCGTGTTTCTCTATATGGTCGTGCCGAAGGGCTTCTTCCCGGTGCAGGACACCGGGGTGATTCAGGGCATTTCCGAAGCACCACAGTCGATTTCCTTTGCGGCCATGGGCGAGCGCCAACAGGAACTGGCGAAAATCATTCTCGAAGATCCGGCGGTGCAGAGCCTGTCGTCCTACATCGGTGTCGACGGCGATAACGCCACGCTCAACAGCGGCCGCTTGCTGATCAACCTCAAGCCCCATGGCGATCGTGATCTGAGCGCCACTGAAGTGATTGCGCGCCTGCAGCCGCAACTGGACAAACTAGTCGGCATTCGCCTGTTCATGCAGCCGGTGCAGGACCTGACCATCGAAGACCGTGTCAGCCGCACGCAATATCAGTTCAGCATGTCTTCGCCGGACTCCGAACTGCTCAGCCAGTGGAGCGGCCGTCTGGTCGAAGCGCTGGCGCAACGTCCGGAACTGACCGACGTTGCCAGTGATTTGCAGGACAAGGGTTTGCAGGTCTATCTGGTGATCGACCGCGATGCGGCATCCCGCCTTGGCGTCTCGGTGGCAAACATCACCGATGCACTTTACGACGCTTTCGGCCAGCGGCAGATCTCGACCATTTACACCCAGGCCAGCCAGTACCGCGTGGTGCTGCAAGCCCAGGCCGGGGAGAAGATCGGCCCGCAGGCGCTGGACCAGATTCACGTCAAAACCACCGATGGCGCACAGGTACGCCTGTCGAGTCTGGCGCATATCGAGGAGCGTCAGGCGCAACTGGCGATCACCCATATCGGCCAGTTCCCGGCTGTAATGATGTCGTTCAACCTCGCGCCCGGCGTGGCGCTGGGGCATGCGGTCGACATTATCGAGCAGGTGCAGAAGGAGATCGGTATGCCGGTCGGCGTGCAGACCCAGTTCCAAGGCGCGGCCGAAGCCTTCCAGGCCTCGTTGTCGAGCACCTTGCTGCTGATTCTGGCGGCGGTGGTGACCATGTACATCGTGCTCGGCGTGTTGTACGAAAGTTACATTCATCCGATCACTATTCTGTCGACCTTGCCGTCTGCGGCAGTCGGTGCCTTGCTGGCGCTGCTGCTCAGCGGCAATGACCTGGGCATGATTGCGATCATTGGCATCATTTTGCTGATCGGTATCGTGAAAAAGAACGCGATCATGATGATCGACTTCGCCCTCGATGCTGAACGCACCCAAGGCATGGCACCGGAACAGGCGATCTATCAGGCGGCGCTGCTGCGCTTCCGGCCGATTCTGATGACCACGCTGGCGGCGCTGTTCGGCGCGGTGCCGTTGATGCTCGCCACGGGCTCAGGTGCTGAACTGCGTCAGCCGCTGGGTCTGGTGATGGTCGGCGGTCTGCTGGTCAGTCAGGTGCTGACGCTGTTCACCACGCCGGTGATCTACCTGTATTTCGACCGCCTCGGGCGACGCTTTGGCAAGACCAATGCTGACGCCGAAGAGGTGTCGGTATGACTGTCCATACACATAACCCCTGTAGGAGTGAGCCTGCTCGCGATGAGGCCGGCACCTGCAACATCAATGTAAACAGACACACCGCTATCGCGAGCAGGCTCACTCCTACAGGGGATGGGTGTGACGTTGGGGTTTGTGGTCAATGAACCTCTCCGGTCCTTTCATCAAGCGCCCAGTAGCAACGATGCTGCTCAGCCTGGCGATCATGCTGCTCGGCGGTGTCAGCTTCGGTCTGCTGCCGGTGGCGCCGCTGCCGCAAATGGATTTCCCGGTGATCGTCGTGCAGGCGAGCCTGCCCGGTGCCAGTCCGGAGGTCATGGCGTCCACCGTGGCCACGCCGCTGGAGCGCTCATTCGGCGCGATTGCCGGCGTCAACACCATGAGCAGCCGCTCCAGTCAGGGCTCGACCCGGGTCATTCTGCAATTTGACCTAGATCGCGAAATCAACGGCGCCGCGCGGGAAGTGCAGGCGGCGATCAACGCCTCGCGCAACCTGTTGCCGAGCGGTATGCGCAGCATGCCGACCTACAAAAAGGTCAACCCGTCGCAAGCACCGATCATGGTGCTGTCGCTGACCTCCGATGTACTGGAGAAAGGTCAGCTCTACGACTTGGCCTCGACCATTCTGTCCCAGAGCCTGTCGCAAGTGCAGGGCGTCGGTGAAGTGCAGATCGGCGGCAGTTCGCTGCCGGCGGTGCGCATCGAACTCGAACCGCAGGCGCTGAACCAGTACGGCGTGGCGCTCGACGATGTGCGCAAGACTATCGCCGATGCCAACGTGCGCCGGCCGAAAGGTTCGGTTGAGGACGGCCAACGGTTGTGGCAGATCCAGGCCAATGACCAGTTGGAGAAAGCCAAGGACTACGAATCACTGATCATCCATTACGCCGACGGCGCCGCGCTGCGCCTCAAGGACGTGGCCAAGGTCAGTGATGGGGTCGAAGACCGCTACAACAGCGGCTTCTTCAACGATGACGCGGCCGTGCTGCTGGTGATCAACCGCCAGGCCGGCGCCAACATCATCGAGACGGTCAACGAGATCAAAGCGCAATTACCGGCCCTGCAAGCCGTCCTGCCCGCCAGCGTGAAATTGAACCTGGCCATGGACCGCTCGCCGGTGATCAAGGCCACTTTGCATGAAGCCGAGATGACCTTGTTGATTGCCGTGGCGCTGGTGATTCTGGTGGTGTTCCTGTTCCTCGGTAACTTCCGCGCCTCGCTGATTCCGACATTGGCCGTGCCGGTGTCGCTGGTCGGCACCTTTGCGGTGATGTACCTCTATGGCTTCTCGCTGAACAACCTTTCGCTGATGGCGTTGATTCTGGCCACCGGACTGGTGGTGGACGATGCCATTGTGGTGCTGGAGAACATTTCCCGGCACATCGACGAAGGCGTCAAACCGATGCAGGCCGCGTACCTCGGGGCCAAGGAAGTCGGTTTCACCTTGCTGTCGATGAACGTCTCGCTGGTCGCGGTGTTCCTGTCGATTCTGTTCATGGGCGGCATCGTCGAGAGCCTGTTTCGTGAGTTTTCCATTACCTTGGCGGCGGCTATTGTGGTGTCGCTGGTGGTCTCGCTGACGCTGACACCGATGCTCTGCGCCCGTTGGCTCAAACCGCACACACCGGGGCAGGAGAACCGTCTGCAACGCTGGAGCCGCCGCACCAACGACTGGATGGTCGGCAAATACGCCACCAGCCTCGACTGGGTGTTGCGCCACCGGCGTCTGACGTTACTCAGTTTGCTGATCACCGTTGGCGTCAACGTCGCGCTGTACGTGGTGGTGCCGAAAACCTTCATGCCGCAGCAGGACACCGGCCAGTTGATCGGTTTCGTGCGCGGTGACGACGGTCTGTCGTTCAGCGTGATGCAGCCGAAAATGGAAATCTTCCGCCGTGCCGTGCTCAAGGACGAGGCGGTAGAGAGTGTCGCCGGATTCATCGGTGGCTCCAACGGCACCAATAACGCTTTCATGCTGGTACGTCTGAAGCCGATCAAGGAGCGCCAGCTCAATGCACAGAAAGTCATCGAGCGCCTGCGCAAGGAAATGCCCAAGGTGCCCGGTGCACAATTGATGCTGATGGCCGATCAGGATCTGCAGTTTGGCGGCGGCCGCGAACAGACTACCTCGCAGTACAGCTACATCCTGCAAAGTGGCGATCTGGGCGAGTTACGCAAGTGGTATCCAAAAGTGGTTGCCGCGTTAAGGGCGTTGCCTGAGCTGACCGCGATCGACGCGCGCGAAGGCAAGGGTGCCCAGCAAGTGACGTTGATCGTCGACCGCGATCAGGCCAAGCGCCTGGGGATCGACATGGACATGGTCACCTCGGTGTTGAACAACGCCTACAGCCAGCGGCAGATTTCGACGATCTATGACAGCCTCAACCAGTATCAGGTGGTGATGGAGGTCAATCCGAAATACGCCCAGGACCCGGTGACGCTCAAGCAGGTTCAGGTGATCACCGCTGACGGTGCGCGGGTGCCGCTGTCGACGATCGCTCATTATGAGAGCAGCCTGGAAGATGACCGCGTCAGCCACGAAGGCCAGTTCGCCTCGGAGGACATTTCCTTCGACATGGCCGAAGGCGTGACGGTGGAGCAGGGCAGTGCCGCGATCGAGCGGGCGATTGCCAAGTTGGGCCTGCCGGAAGATGTCATCGCGAAAATGGCCGGTACCGCCGACGCTTTTGCCGCGACGCAGAAGAGCCAGCCGTTCATGATTCTCGGCGCGCTGCTGGCGGTGTATCTGGTGTTGGGCGTGCTGTATGAAAGCTACATCCATCCGCTGACGATCCTGTCGACCCTGCCGTCGGCCGGTGTCGGCGCGTTGCTGTCGATTTATGCGCTGGGCGGCGAGTTCAGCCTGATCTCGTTGCTCGGGTTGTTTCTGCTGATTGGCGTGGTGAAGAAAAACGCCATTCTGATGATCGACCTCGCGCTGCAACTGGAACGGCATCAGGGCCTGTCGCCGCTGGAGTCGATTCGCAGTGCCTGTCTGCAACGCTTGCGGCCGATTCTGATGACCACCCTGGCGGCGATTCTCGGCGCCTTGCCGTTGCTGCTCAGCCGGGCCGAAGGTGCGGAAATGCGCCAGCCGCTGGGTTTGACCATCATCGGCGGATTGATTTTCAGCCAGGTGCTGACGCTTTACACCACCCCTGTGGTTTACCTCTATCTCGACAAGCTGCGCCATCGTTTCAACAAATGGCGTGGCGTGCGCACTGACGCCGCTCTGGAAACTCCGCTATGACTGACCGTTCGCTTATCAATCTGGCCACTGTACGAGGCTCGCGTCTGCTGAGCCTGTCGCTGTGCGTGGCGATGCTCAGTGCCTGCGCTGTCGGCCCGGACTACCAGCGCCCGCAAACCGTGGAAATCGCCCAGTACAAGGAGGCCGAAGGCTGGACTCAGGCCAACCCGAGTGATTCGTTGGCCCGGGGTGCGTGGTGGGAGTTGTACGGCGATCAGCAGCTCAACGGGCTGATCGAAAAACTCAACAATTCCAACCAGACCGTCGCGCAGTCGGAAGCCCAGTACCGACAAGCGCAGGCGTTGGTGCGCAGCGCGCGCGGGGCGTTTTACCCGAGTGTCGATCTGAGCTTGGGTAAAACCCGCTCCAGCCAAGGCACCGGCAGCAGCAGTTCCAGTCTGAGCAGTTCCTCCAGCGGTATCCGCGACACCTATAACGCCGAACTGGGCGTCAGTTGGGAAGCAGACGTGTGGGGCAAGCTGCGCCGTGGACTGGAAGCCGATGAGGCCAGTGCCCAGGCCAGTTTTGCCGACCTGGCCGCCATGCGCCTGAGCCAGCAGTCGGAGCTGGTGCAGAACTACCTGCAGTTGCGGGTGATCGATCAGCAAAAACGTCTGCTCGAAGCCACGGTTGCTGCTTACGAACGCTCGCTGAAAATGACCCAGAACCAATACCGCGCGGGCGTTTCCGGGCGCGATGCGGTAGCCCAGGCGCAGACGCAACTGAAAAGCACCCAGGCCGATCTGGTTGACCTGATCTGGCAGCGTGCGCAGTTCGAAAATGCGATTGCCGTGCTGACCGGCCAAGCACCGGCGGATTTCAACATTGCTGAAGTGCAGACCATTCCGAAGTTGCCGCAGGTGCCGTTGAGCTTGCCCTCGCAGTTGCTGGAACGGCGCCCGGACATCGCCTCGGCGGAGCGCTCGGTGATCGCCGCCAACGCCAACATCGGCGTGGCCAAAGCCGCGTACTACCCGGATCTGAGCTTGAGCCTGAGCGGCGGTTACAGCAGCAGTACTTCGCAGAACCTGATCAGCCTGCCGAACCGTTTCTGGTCGGTCGGGCCGAAACTGGCGTTGCCGCTGTTCGACGGTGGCATTCGTTCGGCAGAGGTCGACCGCACCGAGGCGGTATATGACCAGACCGTGGCCAAGTACCGGCAGACCGTGCTCGACGGTTTCCGCGAGGTGGAAAACTACCTGGTGCAGCTCAAGGTCTACGAGGACGAAGCGGCGGTGCGCCAGGAAGCCCTCGATGCCGCCCGCGACTCCCTGCGCCTGACGGAAAATCAGTACAAGGCCGGGTTGATTGCTTACATCGATGTGGTGGTGGTGCAGGCCACGGCGCTGAGCAACGAGCGCAGCGTGCTGAACATTCTGCAAAGTCGTTTGATCGCCAGCGTGCAACTGATTGCGGCGCTGGGCGGTGGCTGGGATGGGCAACTGGATGTCAGTGACGCCCAATAAATCACGCTGTGGCGAAAATCATGTGGGAGATTCTATGGTTCATGCCTAGCCCCTAAACGGCTTTGGGTGAGTATTCGCTCTGGTTTTTCAACAGAGCAAATACCACCCGGGCAAGCTTGCGGGCTAGTGCGACCAGTGCTTGG
>Ga0157345_1000109_pt1 | contig 15915 bp, 10 predicted proteins | sample MOy3yng090410_FD_105398 | JGI IMG/M metagenome (GOLD analysis project Ga0157345, IMG submission 105398) | Arabidopsis rhizosphere microbial communities from North Carolina - M.Oy.3.yng.090410 | ecosystem: Host-associated > Plants > Roots > Rhizosphere | place: USA: North Carolina | collected... | reverse complement strand
TATGACTCTTCGAATCGCAATCAATGGTTTTGGCCGCATCGGCCGTAATGTCCTGCGCGCACTGTATACCCAAGGCTATCGACAGGATTTGCAGATCGTCGCCATCAACGATCTGGGTGACAGCTCGATCAATGCCCATCTGCTCAAATACGACACCGTTCACGGCACGTTCGACGCTCAGGTCGAGCATGACAATGAAAGTCTGACCGTCAACGGCGACCGCATTTCGGTCAGCGCGATTCGCAACCCGGCCGAACTGCCATGGGCGGCGGAAAAGATTGATGTGGTGTTTGAATGCACCGGTCTCTTTACCGATCGCGCCAAAGCGGCCGCGCATATTACTGCCGGCGCACGCAAAGTGATCATCTCGGCTCCGGCCAAAGGTGCCGACGCCACCGTTGTTTACGGTGTGAACCACGACATTCTGCGCCAGTCGCACCAGATCATCTCCAACGCTTCGTGCACCACCAACTGCCTGGCACCGGTGGCACAAGTGCTGCACCGCGAGCTGGGGATCGAAAGCGGCTTGATGACCACTATTCATGCCTACACCAACGATCAGAACCTGACCGACGTCTATCACACCGACCCGTACCGCGCGCGTTCGGCCACGCAGAACATGATCCCGAGCAAGACCGGCGCCGCTGAAGCAGTGGGCCTGGTGTTGCCGGAACTGGCCGGCAAACTGACCGGCATGGCCGTGCGGGTGCCGGTGATCAATGTGTCGCTGGTGGATTTGACCGTGCAGCTGAAAAAAGAAGCCAGCGCCGAGGAAGTCAACGCGCTGCTCAAGGCTGCAAGCCAGCATTCGAAGATTTTGGGATACAACACGTTGCCGCTGGTTTCCAGCGACTTCAACCACAACCCGCTGTCGTCGATCTTCGACGCCAACCACACCAAATCCAGCGGCAAACTGCTGAAAGTGCTGGCCTGGTATGACAATGAGTGGGGCTTTTCCAACCGCATGCTGGATAACTGCCTGGCGCTGTGTAACGCGGAATAATCGGTTGCCCTTTGTAGGAGTGAGCCTGCTCGCGATAGCTATCTGTCAGTCACAGATGTTGTGGCTGATCTACCGCTATCGCGAGCAGGCTCACTCCTACAGGGGTTTTATGCTGTATTTGAAATCAGGGCTTGACCATTCGACTAGATGATAAGCATTATCATTCGCTTGAAATCGATCAGGTCCTCCCGTGAGTCAATCGCGCTTCAACCACGTTTTCCTCACCCAGCGCACATCGTTGCTGCGTACGCTGGAACGGATGGTCAACAATCACAGCACCGCTGAAGACCTGCTGCAGGAGACCTACCTGCGTGTGACGCGGGCGTTGAGCGAGCGGGCCATCGATCACCTCGAACCTTTTGTCTTCCAGACCGCACGCAATCTGGCGCTGGATCATTTGCGCGCGCGCAAGATCCATTCGCGGACCATGGTCGATGACGTGCCGCAGGATGTCGTGCACAGCATCGCCGCCCCCGCCAGCAGCGCCGAAGACGCCGCCCACGCCGAACAGATGCTGGAGCGCCTGAACGTGAGCCTCAGTCAACTCAGCCCCCGCCAGCAGCAGATTTTCATCCTCAGCCGTTTGCACGGGAACAGTTATCAGGAAATCGCTGATGAACTGAACGTCTCCCTCAGCACTGTGCAAAAAGAACTGAAGCTGATCATGACCATCTGCATCGGCGTCGCCGAACGTCTGAATGGCGACTGAGGCTGTAGGGCTTTTCTGTAAGTGCCAGGATCGACTGCACGGATCATCGGGCTTTGTTACCCTTGCCCGACTTTTACGCTTCACTTGAAAAAACAGCCGTGCGCAGACACTGCCGAGGAAACACCGTGACGGACACCCACCGCTCGCCTTCGCCGGATTCGGTGCAGGACGCTGCAAACGCAATGGACCAGGCACTGGACTGGCTCATCGTGCTCGGCAGCCCGGACGAGGAGCAGACCCGGCAGTTTCATGCCTGGCTCGCGGCCGATCCGTTGAATGCCGAAGCGTTTGCCAAGGCTCAGGCGATCTGGGACGGCCCGCAAGTCGCCCAGTGCGCGCAAAGCCTGGCGGCGAAACCTGCGAAAGTCACCGTCCTCAAGCGTCTGCGTCCGCACTGGAAACCGCTGGCCACTGCTGCGGTGCTGATCCTTGGCTTGTTCAGTTTCAGTAATCTGCCCATGCGCCTTCAGGCCGATCACCTCACGGTGGTTGGCGAGCGCCAGCGTCTGCAACTGGAGGACGGTTCGAAAGTCCTGCTCAATACCAATTCGGCATTCTCCAGCACCATCAACGATCAACAGCGCGTTGCCCGGTTGTTTCAGGGCGAGGCGTTTTTCGAGATTGCCAGCGGCCGCAGTCAACCGCTGGAAATCGATGCCGGACCAGTCACTGCCAGCGTGCGCGATACCGCGTTCGCCGTGCGTTATCTCGATGGCGTCGCGCAGGTCAATGTGCAGCGCGGCGACGTCGATTTGCGCGCCACGCACAACGACGCACGCGTGCGTCTGACTGCCGGTGAGAGCATCCGAATCGGCCCCAACGGTTTCGACCGCCCGGCCAAACTCGACGCCAACACCGATCTGGCCTGGGTGCAGGGCCGACTGGTGTTCGAGAACTGCCCGCTGAATCAGGTGCTGGCCGAATTGCGCCGTTACTATCCAGGCTGGATCATCAACACCAACGAGCAACTGGCGGACGTCGCCGTGACCGGCAATTACCGTCTCGATCAGCCGCTCGACGTGGTTCGCTCCCTCGCTCAGATCACCTCGGCGCAACTGAAAGAATTCCCCGCCGTGGTCATCCTGAACTAAATGAGAATTATTTTTACTCGATAGCCAACGTCAGTACGTCTCGTTATAGCCAATGCAATTGATTCGCAACACGCGAAGCCAATCAGCCCCTATAAAGATTCGTGCGACACGGAGCGCTATCGATGTCCTCACGCCTTACCCGCCAGACTTCCTCCCCTTCCCGCGTCTTGTCGCTGCTGACCGCGGCCATCCTGATGGCCGGCACTGCGCCACTGATGGCGGCCACCGAGCAACCGACGCGAAACATGGGCGATTACTCGTTCGCCATCGGCCAGCAGCCGCTGGTGTCGGCACTCCATGCCTTCACCGCCGTGACCGGTTGGCAGGTCGGCTTGCCGGCAGAACTGGGTCAGGGCGTGTCGTCGCCGGGTGTGCGTGGCTCGCTGCCAGCGGAAAAAGCCCTGGAGCGTCTGTTGGTGGGGACCAACCTGAGCTTCCGCAAAATCAGCAACAATAATGTGGTGCTGGAAAAGCGCAACGCCAGCGGCACGCTCAATCTCGATCAGGTGACCATCAGCGCCACCCGTCAGGAGCAGTCGGTCAACAGCGTGCCGGCCACCGTCACCGTGCAGACCCGTCAGGATCTGGACCGCAACAACGTCAACACCATCAAGGATCTGGTCCGCTACGAACCGGGGGTTTCCGTCGGCGGCGCCGGCACCCGTGGCGGCATCAGCGGCTACAACATCCGTGGTATCGACGGCGACCGCATCCTGACGCAGGTTGACGGCGTGGAAGTCCCGGACGGTTTCTTCAACGGCCCGTATGCCAAGACCCAGCGCAATTACGTTGACCCGGAAATCGTCAAACGCGTGGAAATCCTCCGTGGCCCGGCCTCGGTGCTCTACGGCAGCAACGCCATCGGCGGCGCCGTCAGCTACTACACCCTCGATGCCGACGACATCATCAAGCCCGGCAAAGACGTCGGCGCGCGTCTGAAAACCGGTTACAGCTCCGCCGATGACAGCTGGTTGAAGTCCGCCACCGTGGCCGGCCGCGCTGACCAGTTCGACGGTTTGCTGCACTACAGCCAACGCGACGGTCACGAAACCGATTCCTATGGCAGCAACAATGGCACTGGCCTTGAGCGCACCGCCGCCAACCCGGAAGACGTCAACGCCTACAACGTGCTGGCCAAGATCGGCTGGAACTACAACGAAGATTCGCGTCTGGGCCTGACCTACGAAAAGTACAAGGATGATCGCGACACCGATCAGAAAAGTGCCTACGGCGGCCCGTACTTCAACGGCGCCCCGACCATTCCGAACAGCGTACTGCCCGGCGGCATGTACCAGTGGCGCACCGGTAACGACACGATCACCCGTGAACGTATCGGCATCGAACACTCGTTCGCCCTCGACAGCCTGCTGGTCGACAACGTGAAGTGGAGCCTCAACCACCAGATCGCCAAGACTGACCAGAGCACCACCGAGTTCTACTACCCGATCACCCGCCAAGTGCTGCGTACTCGTGACACGATCTACGAAGAAAAGCAGTGGGTCTTCGATGCGCAACTGGACAAGGCGTTCGCCATCGGCGACACCGATCACGTCCTGACTTACGGCACCACCCTCAAGCAACAGAAAGTCACCGGTTCGCGCAGCGGCGACGGCACTTGCCTGGCCGTCGGTCGTGGCTGCACCGCCATCGGTGCGACCAGTACCGCTGACGTGTTGGCCAAGGCGACCGACTTCCCGGACCCGACCATCAACACCTACAGCGTGTTCGCTCAGGATCAGATCAGCTGGAAGAACTGGACCTTCCTGCCGGGCCTGCGCTACGACTACACCCAGCTCAAGCCGCACATCACTCAGGAATTCCTCAACACCGTGGCGGCGGACGGCCAAGGCACGGTCAGCGACGAGAACAAGACCTGGCACAAAGTCTCGCCGAAATTCGGCCTGACCTACGCCCTGACCGAAAACTACACCTGGTACGGTCAGTACGCTGAAGGTTTCCGTACTCCGACCGCGAAAGCCCTGTACGGCCGCTTCGAAAACACCACCACCGGTTACAGCGTGGCGCCGAACCCGGACCTCGAACCGGAGAAAAGCAAAAGCTATGAAACCGGTCTGCGCGGTAACTTCGAGCACGGTTCGTTCGACGTGGCGGTGTTCTATAACAAGTACCGCGATTTCATCAACGAAGACGCCGTGACCCCGGGCCGCAACGAGCTGACCTTCCAGTCGGCCAACATCAAGCACGCCACCATCAAGGGTGCGGAAGTCAAAGGTCGCCTGAATCTGGATGCATTCGGCGCGCCGCAAGGCCTCTACACCCAAGGCTCGATCGCCTACGCCTACGGTCGCAACAACGACAACGGCGAACCGATCAACAGCGTCAACCCGCTGACCGGCGTGTTCGGTCTGGGTTACGACCAGGACAACTACGGTGGCCTGCTGAGCTGGACCGTGGTGAAGAAAAAGGATCGCGTCGACGACAGCAACTTCAAGTCGCCGGATGGCGTCAGCAGCCAGTTCAAAACTCCGGGCTTCGGCATTCTTGATCTGGCCGGTTATTACAAAGTCACCGACGACGTCACCGTCAGCGGCGGCATCTACAACCTGACCGACAAGAAATACTGGCTGTGGGATGACGTGCGCGGTTACGACAGCGTCGGCGAAGCGTCGGTGACGCAGCCGGCCAACCTTGATCGCCTGACCCAACCGGGCCGTAACTTCGCGATCAATCTGATCTGGGACATCTGATCCGGCGAACCTCACTGCGCGTGTTCAGGCACCGCGCCGTGAGGTTTTTTTACGCTTGCACGGCGTCTTGTTCGTCTCGTTATCAAGCGCCTCTTTTATCAAGGACATGTCATGACCACTTCGGAAAAAGCCCTGCGTTCACAACGCCTGAACCAGATCACCCATGAGCCGCACAGCAAACTCGACGCCCTGGTCAAAGCCCACGCGCCGTTCGAGACCCGCGCCAATTTCGCCCGTTTTGTCGTCGCGCAGTACCTGTTCCAGTCGGAACTGGTCGAGCTGTACAACGATGCCGAACTGACCGCCATCGTCCCGGATCTGCCGGCGCGTTGCCGCGCCGAAGCGGCCAAGGCTGACCTGGCTGATCTGGACACCGAAGTGCCGGCAGCGGTCGCAGGCGCAGTGAAAAATCCGAGCAAGGCGCGTGCTCTGGGTTGGATCTTTGTTTCCGAAGGTTCAAAGCTCGGTGCGGCGTTCCTGATCAAACGCGCTGTGGCGCTGGAGCTGAGCGAATCTTTTGGCGCCCGTCACTTGGGTGAGCCAGAAGGTGGCCGGGCCGAAGGCTGGAAAAGCTTCGTACGCACCCTCGATTCGCTGCAGTTCAGCGCTGAAGAAGAAGCTGAAGTCGAGCAAGGTGCGATCGACGCGTTCAACCGTTTCACCGTGCTGCTGGAACAGGCTTACGCCACAGAAGCCGAACCGGCCTGACACAACACACATCCTGTAGGAGTGAGCCTGCTCGCGATGGCGTCCTGTCATTCAATATGAATGTCGACTGATACACCGCTATCGCGAGCAGGCTCACTCCTACAGGGGAACTGCGTAAGCCTGTAAGATCTCCATTCCGCTTCAGAAGCCACCGCGTAGCCCATGCCGCAACCCGCCTCCTCGAAACTCGCCCGTCTGCTGTTCGGTCTGCTGGCCTACGTCAGCCTCGGCATCGGCTTGATCGCCATTGTCGTGCCCGGCCTGCCGACCACCGAGTTCATCCTCCTCGCCGCTTGGGCCGCGACCCGCAGTTCGCCGCGCCTGAGTGCCTGGCTGGAAAACCATCGCCTGTTCGGGCCGATCCTCAGCAACTGGCGCAACGGCAAGATCATCGCGCGCAAGGCCAAAGTCAGCGCGACAGTGAGCATGTTGCTTTGCGCGACGTTAATGCTGGTGATGCTCGATCATGGCTGGCCGGTCTATCTGGCGATTGCCGGGATGAGCCTGGGCAATCTGTGGATCTGGTCGCGCCCGGAATCCATCCGGGTCTGCACTGACCCGTCTTCGCACTGAAACATCCCTGTAATTATTCGCTTTTTCAGCACTTTCCCCTGCGCAAACGTTTAGCGCTGACCGTCCGTCGGCACGCGCCTCATGACCTCTGCTTCCACGCCGATGAGCATTGAATGGCGCTGAATGGATTTGGCGAACCGGATAGTTCATATCCGCCTGCCACCCGTTTATTCATTCGCGAGATCGCCCCATGTTCGACTCTCTGTCCATTCGCCTGAAAATCGTTCTGCTCTCCGGCCTGTGCCTGCTCGGTGTGGTCGCGCTGATCGTCGGCATGAACATCTACCAGACCAACCAGAACGACGAACTGGTCAGCAACTCCAGCAACAAATTGCTCACCGCCAGTGTGCAGAATCTGTTGCAAGCCAAAGCCGCCGAACAAGCGGTGCGGGTGCAGAAAACCTTCGGCGAAAGCCTGACGGTGATCACGGCCGTAGCGGATCAGATCAAGGACATGCGGGTAATGGCCGCCAAGCGTTCACTGGACGCCGGTGCGTTGCGCGAAGAGTTGAACCTGAGCCTGAAAACCGCTTTTGAACGCAACGACAAAGTGCTGGGCATCTGGCTCGCTTTCGAACCGAACGCTCTCGACGGCAAGGACAGTGAATTCGCCAACGACGCCGCGCGTCAGTCCAACGAAGCCGGACGTTTCGCGACTTACTGGAGTCGCGCCGCCGGTGCCTCGCTGAACACCATCATGGTCGAAGAAGACCTGACCAAAACCACCCTCAGCGTCAGCGGCACGCCCTACAACAGTTGGTACACCTGCCCTCGCGATGCCAAGCGCACCTGCCTGCTCGACCCGTATGCCGACACTGTCGGTGGCAAGGAAATGCTCATGACGACCATTTCCGTGCCGTTGATTGTCGACGGCAAAGCCATCGGCGTGGTCGGTGTCGACATTGCCCTCGATGCCCTGCAAGCGGCGGCCGTGGACTCCCAGCGCAGCCTGTTCAACAACGCCGGGCACATGCTGATCGTCTCCGGCAGCGGCGTGCTCGCTGCCGACAGTTCCGACGCGAGCAAGGTCGGCAAGAAAATCAGCGACACCCTCGGCGCCGATGGCAAGGATGTGCTGCAACTGCTGAGCTCCGGCACCCCGAAGATTCTCGAACAGGGCGACCTGATTCGTGCGGTGTACCCGGTCGATCCGATCGGCAACTCGCGCGCCTGGGGCGTGGTCATCGACCTGCCGAAACAAGTGCTGCTGGCCGACTCAGTCAAGCTGCAAGCGGTACTCGACGATGCTCAGGAAACCGGCGTGATCACGGCACTGCTGGTGGCAGTGGTCGCTGGTGTGGTTGGCCTGTTGCTGATCTGGCTGACCGCGTCCGGTGTTACTCGCCCGATCAATAGCGTTGCCGAAATGCTGAAGAACATCGCCAGCGGCGAAGGCGATCTGACCCAACGTCTGAACTACAGCAAGCAGGATGAACTGGGCGAACTGGTCAACTGGTTCAACCGCTTCCTCGACAAGCTGCAACCGACCATCGCGCAGATCAAGCAGAGCATCACCGAGGCGCGCGGCACCGCCGACCAGTCTTCGGAAATCGCCCGCCAGACCAGCGAAGGCATGCAGGTGCAGTTCCGCGAGATCGACCAGGTCGCCACCGCCTCCAACGAAATGAGCGCCACCGCCCACGACGTCGCCAACAGCGCGTCGAACGCGGCCAATGCGGCGAAAGGTGCCGATCAGTCGGCCAAAGATGGTATGTCGATCATCGAACGCAGCACCCGCGACATCAACCAACTGGCCGATGAAGTCAGCAAGGCAGTGACTGAGGTTGAAGCACTGGCGGTCAACAGCGAGCAGATCGGCTCGGTACTGGAGGTGATCCGCAGCATCGCCGAGCAGACCAACCTGCTCGCCCTCAACGCGGCGATTGAAGCCGCCCGTGCCGGTGAGAGTGGCCGTGGTTTTGCCGTGGTTGCCGACGAAGTGCGCAACCTCGCCAAGCGCACGCAGGATTCGGTGGAAGAGATTCGCATCGTGATCGAGCGGATTCAGACCGGCACCCGAGGCGTGGTCGCGACCATGCATTCGAGCCAGACCCAGGCGCACAACAACGCCGGGCAGATTCGTCAGGCCGTCGATGCGCTGGGCAAGATCAGCGATGCGGTGACGGTGATCAGCGACATGAACCTGCAGATTGCCAGCGCGGCGGAGCAGCAGAGTGCGGTGGCTGAAGAAGTGAATCGCAACGTTTCGGCGATTCGTACCGTTACCGAAACATTGACTGAACAAGCCACTGAATCGGCAGCGATCAGCAGCCAGCTCAATGCTTTGGCCAGTCAGCAGATGAAGTTGATGGATCAGTTTCGCGTCTAGCAAACCTGCAAAAATCCCTGTGGGAGCGAGCCTGCTCGCGAAGGCGGCAGCACATTCAACACTGATGTGACTGATCCACCGCTTTCGCGAGCAGGCTCGTTCCCACAGGGGTGAGTGTTCACCTGCCGGGATTTCATCTGACTCGGGATTCTTTTGCACTATCATCGCCCTCTCGCTCCGGAGGGCCTTCGATGACTGATTTACTCACGTCCATTCAAGCCGCACTCGGCTTGCCCCGCACGCCGATTCCGTTCACCGACCGCGGCGCCCTGCCCTCGGCGTTCGCCGTTACCGAGCTTGCCTGCGCCAGCATGGCCGCGGCCGGTCAGGCCGTTAGCCAATTGATCGAACAGCAGACCGGTCACTTGCCCGACGTTGAAGTCGACCGACGCCTGGCCTCGTTCTGGTTCTCGACCTCGCTGCGTCCGATGGGCTGGCAAGTACCACCGCTGTGGGACCCGGTTGCCGGCGACTACGCCACACAGGATGGCTGGCTCCGCCTGCACACCAACGCCCCACATCACCGCGCCGCTGCTGAACGTGTGCTCGGTGCCTGCGCCGACCGTGCTGCGATGGCGGCGAAAGTCGCGCAATGGGCAAGTACGGATCTGGAACAAGCGGTGGTCGAGGCCAAGGGCTGCGCCGCCGAAATGCGCAGTTGGGCACAGTGGCAGACGCATCCGCAGGGGAAGGCGGTGAATGCCGAGCCGCTGGTGCATTTCCTCGATTCGCAAGATGAAAGCAGCCAAACCTGGCAAGGCTCGGTGGCGCAACCGTTGGCCGGGATCAAGGTACTGGATCTGACGCGCGTGCTCGCTGGTCCCACCGCCAGCCGTTTTCTCGCGGGCCTTGGCGCCGATGTATTGCGCATCGACTCACCGACCTGGAACGAGCCCGGTGTCGTCCCGGAAATGACCCTCGGCAAACGCTGCGCACGGTTGAATCTGCATGACTCGGCAGATCGTGCGGTGTTCGAAAGTCTGTTGAAGGACGCCGATATTCTGCTGCACGGTTACCGCGCCGATGCACTGGAGCATCTCGGCTTCGGCGCCGAACCCCGCCGGCAACTGGCACCGGGCCTGATCGATGTCGCTCTCAACGCTTACGGCTGGAGCGGCCCGTGGCAAAACCGCCGTGGTTTCGACAGTCTGGTGCAGATGAGCAGCGGCATCGCCGAGGCTGGGCAGCGCTGGCAGCAGGCCGATAAACCGACGCCGTTGCCGGTGCAGGCGCTGGATCATGCGACGGGGTATTTGATGGCGGCGAGTGCGATCAGATTGCTGACTGAGCGTTTGAACACGGGTCGCGGTGGCTCGGCGCGATTGTCGCTGGCGCGGACGGCGAAGTTGTTGATCGAGTCTGCGCCGGGGACAACCGAAGCGCTACGTGCCGAGGATGAACAGGATCAGGTGGTGTCGGTGGAGCAGACCCCGTGGGGCCCGGCGCATCGCTTGCAGGTGCCGGTGAAGATCAGCGGCACACCGATTCAGTGGGCGTTGCCGGCCACAGAACTGGGTTCTCATCACCCACAGTGGAATTAAAAGCCCCTCACCCTAACCCTCTCCCAGAGGGAGAGGGGACCGATCGGGGAATATTGAAGAGATTCACCGACTTGAACGCTTGGCGCTGAATCCCTAATCGACTCGGTCTTTCAGGTCGATGGATAGCGCAAAACACCTCGGTCGGCCCCCTCTCCCTCCGGGAGAGAGACTGATTGGGGGATATTCGAGAGATTCACCGACTTGAACGATTGGCGCTGAATCCATAATCGACTCGGTCTTTCAGGTCGATGGACAACGCAATACACCTCGGTCGGCCCCCTCTCCCTCCGGGAGAGAGACTGATTGGGGGATATTCGAGAGATTCACCGACTTGAACGCTTGGCGCTGAATCCCTAATCGACTCGGTCTTTCAGGTCGATGGACAACGCAATACACCTCGGTCGGCCCCCTCTCCCTCCGGGAGAGGGACTGATTCGGGGATACTGAAGAGATTCACCGACTTGAACGATTGGCGCTGAATCCATAATCGACTCGGTCTTGCAGGTCGATGTACAACGCAAGACACCTCGGTCGGCCCCCTCTCCCTCTGGGAGAGGGCTGGGGTGAGGGCTGCAATTTCAGGCCGAGTGATGATGTATCAATCTGCCCGGCTCAAAGATGTCCACAAAAGCTGCGCCGCATACCCTCGATAAGGCCGCCACGCCTCAGCGCGCAACGACAATTCCGCTCTGTCGGCCGCTTGCCTTCCAGCACTTCCAGCGCTCTCAGCAACCCGACATCCCTGGTCGGAAACCCATCCAGATCGCGCAACTGCCGCAACACAATGTACTGCGCCGTCCACTCGCCAATCCCGTGCAACGCCAACAACCGCGCCACGCCGCATTCACGATTCGGCTTGAACAATGAAGGCTCATCCAGCAACGCCTGCGCCACCCCAGATAACGTCCGCCCGCGACTTTTCGGCATGCCCAGCGCCGCCAGATCTGCCGCTGCCAACACGTCCGCCTCGGGAAACACATGGGTCAATCCAGGCACGCCCGAATCCAGCGGCGCGCCATATTGCCCAACCAGTTTCCCCGCCAAACGAATCGCCGCCAGCACCGTAATCTGCTGCCCGAGCACCGCGCGAAAGGCCAATTCCAAGCCATCCCACGCACCGGGAATCCGCAGCCCCGGACGCTCGGCAATCAACCGCGCCAGCAACGGATCACTCGCCAAATGCCCGTGCATCAGCGCCAGATCCGCATCCAGATCAAACATCCGCCGCAACCTGATAACGATCTCGGGCACCATCAACGGATCAGGAAAATCCAGCTCAACCGCCAAGGCATTCCCTGCCTCAGGCCAAATTGAAACCGTGCCATGAAGCCCGTTCAACCCGATGCTGCGCGAGTACACATCCTCGACCACAACCTCCATCCCGACCACCGCCCGCGCCGCGAGAAACCCCAGCATTGCGTCCCAGTCATACGGCGGCGCATACGCAAGCGACAACCTCACAACGACAGCACACCGCTGTACAACCCATACGCCGCCAGCCCCGCGCCAATAACCACGCAGGTGAAAATGCCCTTCTCGACATGGGTGAACAACGGTTCGCCCGCCTCACGCTTGGCCTTGGCAAACAGGATCACCCCCGGCGCATACAGCAACGCCGACAGCAGCAAATACTTCACGCCGCCGGCATACAACAACCACACCGCATACCCTAGGGCGATGCCGCCGATCAGCAGGTCCTTGGTGCGTTCGGCCGAGGCATGCTCATAGGTTTCGCCGCGTCCGCTGAGCAGCACCGCGTACGCCGCCGACCACAGATACGGCACCAGAATCATCGACGAGGCCAGATAAATCAGGCTGGTGTAAGTGCCCGCCGAAAACAACGTGATCAAGAGGAAAATCTGGATCATCACGTTGGTCAGCCACAACGCATTGACCGGCACGTGGTTCCTGTTTTCCTTTTTCAGGAACGCCGGCATGGTCTTGTCCTTGGCCGTGGCGAAGAGGATTTCCGCACACAGCAAGGCCCAGGACAGCAACGCACCGAGCAGTGAAATCGCCAGACCGATGCTGATCAACAGCGCGCCCCACGGCCCGACAATGTGTTCGAGTACCGCCGCCAGTGACGGGTTCTGCAGATTCGCCAGTTCCGGCTGGCTCATGATCCCCAGCGACAGCACATTGACCAGTACCAGCAGCGCCAGCACGCCGACAAAACCGATGACCGTGGCGCGACCGACGTCGCTGCGTTTTTCCGCCCGCGCCGAGTACACACTGGCGCCTTCGATGCCGATGAACACGAACACGGTGACCAGCATCATGTTGCGCACCTGATCCATCACCCCGCCGAAATTCGGGTTGCTGGTGCCCCAGATATCGCGGGTGAAAATGTCAGCCTTGAAGGCGACGGCAGCGATGACGATGAACATGATCAGCGGCACCACTTTGGCCACCGTGGTCAGCTGATTGATCAGCGCTGCCTCTTTGATCCCGCGCATCACCAGAAAATGCACGGCCCACAGCAGCACCGAGGCGCAGCCGATGGCGATCGGCGTATTGCCCTGACCAAACACCGGAAAGAAATAGCCGAGGGTGCTGAACAGCAAGACGAAATACCCGACATTGCCCAGCCACGCGCTGATCCAGTAACCCCAGGCGGACGAGAAACCCATGTAGTCGCCAAACCCGGCCTTGGCGTAAGCGTAGACACCCGAGTCCAGTTCCGGCTTGCGGTTGGCCAGCGTCTGAAACACGAACGCCAGGGTCAGCATGCCAATCGCGGTAATCCCCCAGCCGATCAGAATCGCCCCGGCATCGGCGCGTGCCGCCATGTTCTGCGGTAGCGAGAAAATCCCCCCGCCAATCATCGAACCCACCACCAGGGCGATCAACGCGCCTAATCGCAGCTTTTGCGTCGGTTGCGACATTTCAGTTTCCCTTTGAATGTGTGGTGAGAATTGGGTTTTAACGACGATTAACTAAACGGATAAAGGTAGATGACGTTTATCAGGTAACGCCAATTAACGCCCATTTTTATATAGCCGATGACGCTAACGCTCTAGCACGCTAAGTCGGTTTTGTGCGCTGATCCCGATAATTCAATTCTGTACTGAAAACAGAGGCGGAAAATTTGCCAAAAGCTGAAAAAGAACTAGCGTGATAATTCGAAAGTAATACTAGTCATTCCCAAAGATGTAGCCACAACGCCTCTAGGACGGGCCTTGCAGGTAGGAGCTTTATGCCTTCAGTCGAAGCCTAAGTCATTCATTAACAATGGAATGTGACCATGCACTGATCTAAGTCAGCTGTTTGAACAGACAACAGAACTACGCTGTGATCTCTTCTCTCCTGCAATGGAGTCATGCAAATGTCTGAAGCTCCCGGAAAACTACGACTAGGTGCACTGGTTGCATTGGTAGTCGGCTCAATGATCGGTGGCGGGATATTCTCCTTGCCTCAAAACATGGCCGCCAGCGCCGATGTCGGTGCGGTACTTATCGGTTGGGCCATCACCGCTGTCGGCATGCTCACCCTCGCTTTTGTCTTTCAAACCCTCGCCAATCGCAAGCCTGACCTGGACGGCGGCGTTTACGCCTACGCCAAGGCCGGATTTGGCGATTACATGGGTTTCTCGTCCGCTTGGGGTTACTGGATCAGCGCCTGGCTGGGTAACGTCGGTTACTTCGTTCTGCTGTTCAGCACCCTCGGCTATTTCTTTCCGGTTTTCGGTGAGGGCAACACCGTTGCTGCGGTGATTGGCGCCTCGGTGCTGTTGTGGGCGGTGCACTTTCTGGTGCTGCGCGGGATCAAGGAAGCGGCGTTCATCAACCTGGTGACCACGGTCGCCAAGGTCGTACCGCTGCTGCTGTTCGTGTTGATCGCGGTGTTCGCCTTCAAACTGGACATCTTCACCGCCGACATCTGGGGCATCAAAAATCCGGATCTGGGCAGTGTGATGAACCAGGTGCGCAACATGATGCTGGTCACCGTGTGGGTGTTCATCGGCATCGAGGGCGCGAGCATCTTCTCGGCCCGCGCGGAAAAACGCTCGGACGTCGGTAAGGCCACCGTGATCGGCTTCATCACCGTGCTGCTGTTCCTGGTGCTGGTCAACGTACTGTCGCTGGGCATCATGACCCAACCGGAACTGGCGAAACTGCAGAACCCGTCGATGGCCGCCGTGCTTGAGCATGTGGTCGGTCACTGGGGTGCGGTGCTGATCAGCGTCGGTCTGATCATCTCGCTGCTGGGCGCACTGCTGTCGTGGGTGCTGCTGTGCGCGGAGATCATGTTCGCCGCCGCCAAAGACCACACCATGCCGGAGTTCCTGCGCAAGGAAAATGCCAACCACGTACCGGTCAACGCCCTGTGGCTGACCAACGCGATGGTGCAGATTTTCCTGATCATCACGCTGTTCTCGGCGAGTACTTACCTGTCGCTGATCTACCTCGCCACTTCGATGATTCTGGTGCCGTACCTGTGGTCAGCGGCCTATGCCCTGCTGCTGGCGGTGCGCGGTGAAAGTTACGAAGGCTTCGCGGCCGAACGCCGCAAGGATCTGATTATCGGCGGCATCGCGCTGATCTATGCGGTGTGGCTGCTGTATGCCGGCGGGGTCAAGTATCTGCTGCTCTCGGCCCTGCTCTACGCACCCGGCGCGATCCTGTTCGCCAAAGCCAAGCTGGAACTCAAACAACCGATTTTCACTAACGTCGAGAAGCTGATTTTCGCCGCAGTGGTCGTGGGTGCCCTGGTGGCTGCCTACGGTCTCTACGACGGCTTCCTGACTCTGTAATCCCTGATTGTTTTGTTATCTGGAGGATCTGAAATGACCACGGAAAAAGTTAAGTACGGCGTCCATTCCGAAGCCGGCAAACTGCGCAAAGTCATGGTGTGCTCCCCAGGTCTGGCCCATCAGCGGCTGACCCCGAACAACTGCGATGAACTGCTGTTCGATGACGTGCTCTGGGTGGCTAAGGCCAAGCGCGTCCACTTCGACTTCGTCACCAAGATGCGCGAGCGCGGCATCGACGTGCTGGAAATGCACAACCTGCTCACCGACATCGTCGCTAACCCTGAGGCACTGGACTGGATTCTCGAGCGCAAGGTCACCGCCGACTCGGTGGGCCTGGGCCTGATCAACGAAGTCAAATCCTGGCTGAAAAGCCTCGAGCCACGGCACATCGCCGAGTTCCTGATTGGCGGCGTGTCTGCCGATGACGTGCCGGACAGCTTCGGTGGCAAGACCATCCAGATGTTCCGCGACTTCCTCGGCCACTCCAGCTGCATTCTGCC
>Ga0157345_1000098_pt1 | contig 17321 bp, 18 predicted proteins | sample MOy3yng090410_FD_105398 | JGI IMG/M metagenome (GOLD analysis project Ga0157345, IMG submission 105398) | Arabidopsis rhizosphere microbial communities from North Carolina - M.Oy.3.yng.090410 | ecosystem: Host-associated > Plants > Roots > Rhizosphere | place: USA: North Carolina | collected... | reverse complement strand
GCGCTTGGGTGAAAGGAGGAGGGTGAAATCTCCCACGGTCTGTACTGCGCTAACAGTCAGAATCGAGCCTTGTCCCTCCTCCTCCCTTCAAGTCCTACCATACAAGCGAGCCTGCTCGCGAAGGCGGCCGGCCAGACACCACATATCTCGAATCTGCCCGCCCTCTCCCAATCCCCGTATAATCGCGCTCTTTTTCCCGAAGGCACCCCGCTCGTGGCAGACAAACGGTACAGCTGCATTGGTTTGTATAACCCCAAATCACCGGAGAACGTCGGTTCGGTGATGCGCGCCGCAGGCTGCTATGGCGTGGCGTCGGTGTTCTACACCGGCAAGCGTTATGAACGCGCCGCCGACTTCGTCACCGACACCAAACGCGTGCACTACGACATCCCGCTGATCGGCATCGACGATCTGAAAAAGATCCTCCCGCTCAACTGCGTGCCGGTCGCCGTGGAACTGGTCGAGGGCGCCCGCCCGCTGCCGGAATACACTCACCCGGATCGCGCCCTGTACATCTTCGGCCCAGAAGACGGCTCGCTGGATAAAGAGATCCGCGACTGGTGCGAAGACGTCGTGTACATCCCGACCACCGGTTGCATGAACCTCGCCGCCACGGTCAATGTCGTGCTCTACGACCGCATGGCCAAGGGCTTGAACACCCGCTCCGGGCCAAAATTCCGCTAAAGCGTCGCACATCCGATGGAACGAGCTGACCGCTCTGGCAGTCAGCTTGTTTATCGATTACTCATTGCCTGGAGAAAGATCATGACCGAGCTCAAACGTGTCGAACGTATCGAATCCACCCCGTTCCAGAGTCGTTCCGAGCAGAACGTCGAAGGCTGGGAACGCATCGGCTCGCTCGCGGGCGGCGTGATCATGGTCGGCAAAGGCCTGCGCCGTGGCGGTGTGTTCGGGTTGATTCAGGTGGCGATTGGCGGCGTAGCGATGGCGCGCGGGATTACCGGGCACAGTTCGGTGAAAAGCCTGATCGAGAAGAGCCGTCAGGACATGAATAACGTGCGGGCGAAGATCGAGCGCGCCGGGGAAGAGTTGAGCAAGCTGAAAGCCAATGCCGAAGCGGCGACCAGCACTGCCACCGTGACCGGCAATGATTCGGTTAAATCGCCGAAAGCCGGGGTTTGATCCGAGATTTGCGGTGGGGTTGAGGGCCCCATCGCGAGCAGGCTCACTCCTACATTTGGAATGCGTTCCCTTGTAGGAGTGAGCCTGCTCGCGATAGCGGTGTCACTGAAGCAATACGGTATCAAGGACTTTGGACGACTCGCCAAGCACGCTCTCGGCCAGTTGCACAAACGCCTTGGTACTCACCGTCCCCAGATGCATCGCCCCACGCAACACATCATCCAGCGAACGCTTGTTGCGCGTCTTCAAGCGAATCTCGCGATCGAGTTCCTGCAACACAATCACTGCTTTCGCTACCTGCGCCGGGCTGATCTGCTCGCCGCGCAACGTCGTGACCTTCTGGCTGTCCCTGGCCAATTTCGCCTGTAGCGCCTCATAACGCTCATCGCTCATGCCACCGGCACGGCGCACCAGTTCGATCGCGTAATACTCGGCAAAACCTTCGCTGATCCAGTCGCTGCGCTGCTCGTCGTTGATCCGCCCGAACACCTGCGCCAGCTCACGCACCAGCGCGCTGCTGCCGCTTTCGCTGACCAGCGGCAATCGCGTATTCACGTAAATGGATTCATGCGCACCGAGGCTGCCGCGCCACATCGGATCGTTGGCGCCGACAATCAACAGTTTGGCCGGATGGCGTGGATAAACCGCCTGCACCTGCGGCCAGACGAACGTCAGCAACGTCAGCACGTCCATGCGCCGCATGCCCTGCCCTTGCGGCGAGGCCACGGTGACTTCGGTTTCGCCTAAACGTGTGCGGCGGCTGCCGAGATGACCGGCGAGCATCCAGCCGGTCGGTCGATCGAAGAGCCGCGAAGGATTGTCGATGCGGAATTTGTTTTTGCCGATGCGCGGCCAAGCGGTTTCGATGCTCTTCCAACCGTCGGGCAATTCGAATTGCAGACGCGCGACCAGTTCGGTGCCGTCCTGTTGATCGAGTTTGGCTGGCGGCACCAGTTCGTCGCCACGCATCAACGCCCAAGTCGGGGTCATGCGTGTGTCGAAGCTGCCGTTCTTGCGGCCGTGGCTGATGCGCACGCGGTAGGTCAGGCTGGACTTTTCGCTGGCGGGGCGCCAGACCCCGCGCGCCTGTTTGCCCGGGCTCAGCAGCCACTGGCCGTCAGCCTTGAAGTCGCTGTAATGGCTGCCGTCGCCAAGATCGAAATCGAGACTGCGCACCGCTTCGCCCTTGGCCAAGGTCAGGCGTACTTCGGCCTGATCGCTCTGCGGCAACAGGCGCACGTGATAATCCAGATCGACTTTTTTCGCCGCCCATGCCGGCACGCTTAACGCCAGCAGCGCAACCATCAACGCTTGCGGCAATCCGACAGCCATACGCACTCCTTGGTAAAGCTTGATTCGGCGGACGCTCAGCCCGCGCGGAAAATCAGGTGATCTTCCCAGTCATCTTCCGGCACGCTGCCTTCGGCAAGCATGCGCCCGGACTGGGAAATACGTTCATGGTGCACCGCGTCGCGATCGCCACACACCAGGTGGTGCCACAACGGCAGATCCTTGCCCTCACTGACTAGCCGATAACCGCAGGTCGGCGGCAGCCATTTGAACTCTTCGGCCTGGCCCGGGGTGAGCTGGATGCAGTCCGGGACAAACTTGATGCGATTCGGATAATCGCTGCACTGGCAGGTTTTCAGGTCGAGCAGTTTGCAGGCGATGCGCGTGTAATAAACGCTGTTGTCCTCTTCATCCTCGAGTTTCTGCAGGCAGCACAGACCACAGCCGTCGCACAGCGATTCCCATTCCTGGTGATCCAGTTGATCGAGGGTTTTGCGTATCCAGAACGGTTCGACTTTGGCGGCCATGGCTCAAGCATCAACATCAGGTGGTGAAAAGGCCGCCAGTCTAGTGCCCAAGGCCCGGCGGGCCAAGCGTTGGCGACTGCCGGTTGTGCGGGACTTGTCAGTTTTTGTGGCGGCGCGTAGCTTTGCCAGTCGCAAGGAGCCTTGCCCGCAAGCCATTAACGCTCGACCGCGTTGCATTGTGGTGAACCCTCAGGCTCGGAAAACCCCATCGTTCAGCGCAACTGATCCCGCCGGGTTTTCATGCAAATCCCTGACTCAACCGTAGCAAGGAATCTCTCCATGAGTGCCAACCCTCGCGTTGCCGATTACGCCATTCACCCGCAATTCACCGACCGCTGGTCGCCGCGTGCCTTCACCGGCGAAGCGATCCCGGAAGAAACCCTGCTGAGCTTCTTCGAAGCCGCGCGCTGGGCGCCTTCGGCGTACAACTCGCAGCCGTGGCGTTTCCTCTATGCGCGTCGCGATACACCGAACTGGGAGCGTTATCTGGGTCTGCTCAATGAGTTCAACCGTAGCTGGGCGCAGCATGCGTCGGCGCTGGTGATCGTGATTTCGAAAACCACGTTCACCGCACCGGGTGCAACCGAAGAAACCCCAGCGCTGTGGCACACCTTCGACACCGGTTCGGCGTGGGGCCATCTGGCGCTGCAAGCGAGCATCAGTGGCTGGCATACCCACGGCATGGCGGGTTTCGATCAGGAGCTGACGCGCAAGGAGCTGAATATTCCTGAAGGTTATGCACTGCACGCGGCGGTGGCAGTCGGCAAACTCGGTGACAAGGCAACGCTGGCTGAATACCTGCAGGCTCGCGAAGAGCCGAGCCCGCGTCGCCCGCTGAACGAACTGGCGGCGGAAGGCGACTTCACCCTCTAAGCCACACCGTAAAACAACTGTAGGAGTGAGCCTGCTCGCGATAGCGGTGTGTCGGTCGACATTAATGCTGTCTGACACACCGCTATCGCGAGCAGGCTCACTCCTACATTGATTGCGGTGTATCAATACCCGCGGTTGAAATCCACTTCCCCGCGCAACGCTTCGCTCGCCTGATACGCCTTCAGGTTCTCGACGAACAACTGCACCATCAACGCCGGTGACGTCGGTGCCGAGCTGTGCCCGGTCAGCAGCAAACCCCACGCGGTCCAGAATGGATGGCGCTGTGGCAGTGGTTCCTGACGGCAAACGTCAATCACCGCCCCCGCCAGATGGCCTTCCTTCAACGCGTCCACCAGATCGGCATCGACCACCGCAACCCCGCGCCCGGCGTTGATAAACAACCCGGTCGGCTTGAATTGCTTGAACAGCGCCGCGTCGTAGATATCGTGGGTGTGCTCGGTGTTCGGCAGCAGGTTGACCACGTAATCCACCTCGCCCACCAGACGCGGCAGATCGGCCATCGAACCGACTTCGACAAATGGCGCCTGCTCGCGGGCACTGCTGGCGATGCCGTACAGTTCAATGCCAAATGGCAGCAGGAACTGCGCCACGCTCTGGCCAATGTCACCGGTGCCGACGATCAACACCTTGCGCCCGACCAGACTCTGGCCACTGCGGTTGTCCCATTTGCGTTCGACCTGGCTGACCAGTCGCGCCAGCACTTCGCGCTCATGGCCGAGGATGTAGGTCAGTACGTATTCGGCCATCACCTGACCGAAAATCCCCACCGCACGGGTCAAACGGTAATCGCGGCGCAAACCGTCAGCGAGCAACGGCGTGATGCCGGCCCAGGTCGATTGCAGCCACTGTGGTTGATGACCCTGACGCAGCAGGGTCGCCAATAAATCGGGCTGGCCGAGCCACACCGGGCAATCGGCGGCCTGACGGGCCAGCTCGGCGGAGTCGCCGCTGGTCAGTACTTCAACCTCGGGCGCTGCCTGACGCAGCAGCCGGGCGTATATCGCGTGGTCGTGTTCAGCAATCAGAACGCGCATCTTCAAACCTTTCGCAAACCGTGCAGACGGCCGCCGGATTCGGGCGGCCATCGCGGTAAAAACCGTTCCAGGGTAAATCGAGACTCAGAACAGAGTCTCGCCGATCAGACCGGGTCGTTGCGTCGCAGCAACTCTTCGGGCAAGTGCTCGATGTACTCGTCCTCGGCCGGCGGCATTTGCAGGTGATAGCCCTGCTTGTCGAGGTTTTCCAGGACCACGACGATGTCCTCGCTGGCCAGTTTGCGCTCGGGCGACAGCACCAGATCGAAGGAATGCTTCGGCTTGCCGAAGGCCAGCATCAGCGCTTCCGGCACGCGCTCCAGCGCATCACTCTTGAGCACGTAAAGGTACATGCCGCTGCGCTTGGAGCTTTGGTAGATGGAACAAATACGTTTCAAGGCTGTTCTCCGGCGGTGGCCAGGCTGTCGAGCAGCTTCTGACCCATGAGTTCGCGGCGCCAGCCACGCAGCGACTCAGGCAATTGGTAAGGACCCTCGGGGTAGCCGCTTTTGACCAGGGCTTCGAGGGTTTTCTTGCGCAGCATCAGTTCCGGGGCAATGCCCAGGCGCTCGGCCTCAGCCTGGCCCAATGCGCGCAGTTGTTTGATCAACGCAGCGGCTTCGATCGGCAATGGCTCCGCTACAGCGGGCGGCCATTGATCAGGGCCCACACTGCCAGAGCGCTTGATCAGATCAAGCAGAAACTGGCCGTCCTGACGCACGGTACGCGGGTGCATGTCTTCGATCTTGCCCAGCGCCGCAAGGTTGTCCGGTTGCGTGCGGGCCAGCGGCCACAGCGAATGCTCACGAACGATGCGGTTGCGCGGCAGATCGCGGGCACGGGCCTCTTTTTCACGCCAGGCGCACAACTCACGCAGAACGGCCAGTTGCGCGCGGGACAGTTTCCACGCCAGTTTGGCCTCGCGATAAACCTCGTAAGGGTCGGTTTCGCGGCGCAGGTTGGCGACCAGTTCGGCACCGTCCTCCAACACCCAGGCGAATTTGTCGTCAGACAGTTTCGGCCGCAGTTGTACGAAAACTTCCGCCAGATGTACGGCATCTTCGGCGGCGTAGCTGATTTGCGTGTCGGACAACGGGCGCTGCAACCAGTCGGAACGGGTCTCGCCCTTCGGTAGCTCGATGCCGAGCACTTCCTGCACCAGTCGCGAATAGCCCATCGAGAACCCGAGGTTCAGGTAAGCGGCGGCGAGTTGCGTGTCAAACATCGGCGCCGGCAGGCTACCGGTCAGGCGCAGCAGGACTTCGAGGTCTTCGCTGCAGGCATGCAGGACTTTCAGCACCGCCGGGTTTTCCAGCAGTGCGGCCAGCGGTTGCCAGGCGTTGATGGTCAGCGGATCAATCAGGTAGGCGCGTTTGCCGTCGCCGACCTGCAACAGGCCGGCAATCGGGTAGAAGGTGTCGACCCGCATGAATTCGGTGTCGAGGGCAACGAACGGCAGCTGCTGCCACTCGCGCAAAACTGCGCGAGGCTTTCGTTGTCGCGAATCCAGTGAATATCGATGGCCACACGGCTCTCCCTTGAAGAATGGCGCGCAGTATATATCGCCACCGGCGATTTACGCGCCTGCGAAGGGCAAGAGCTGTAACGAAATGTCCTGCCAAAGGACAAGAATAGTCTTACAGAGGAAACAGACGACCCCGTCGCGTCAGAACGACGGAGCCGATTGGCCTCAGTCCTTGGCCAGCACGCCGTCGATCACCGCGCCACGGCAACCGGCAAACATGTCCAGACCCGGCTGATAGACCTTGCTCTTGACCTCGAGCAGGCCAAGCATCGAGTGGAACAGGTTGTCCTGACTCAGGGGTTTGTCGCGGCTCATCTGCAGGCAATGGGTGTCGACCGAATAAGCCTTCTGATAGTTATCGGAAAACCATGCCAGCATCGCTACATGCTTTTGTTGCTCAGGCGCCAGCATGTAAGGCGTACCGTGCAGGAACAAGTTGTACTCGCCCAGCGACTCGCCGTGGTCCGACAGATACAACATGGCGGTATCGACTTTGTCCTGATTGCTGCGCAATACATCGATCAGGCTCGACAGCACATGGTCGGTATACACCAGTGTGTTGTCGTACCCGTTGACGATACTTTCGCGGCTGCAATTGTTCAGCGCGTTACTTTCACACACCGGGGTGAAGTGCTCGTATTCCTTCGGATAACGCTTGAAGTATTCCGGGCCGTGACTGCCCATCTGGTGCAGGACTAAAACAGTGTCCTTGTCCAAGTGGTCGATAAAACCTTGCAGGCCTTGCAGGAGGATTTCGTCGCGGCACTCGCTGTTGGCACACAGCGCCGGGTCTTTCAGGTTGCTGACATCCTGCAGGGTGACTCGATCACAGGTGCCTTTGCAGCCAGACTGGTTGTCACGCCAGATCACGTCGATACCGGCACGCTTGAGCACATCGAGTAAACCTTCTTCATTCTTCGCCTTGCTGGCGTCGTAATTCTTGCGACCCATGTTGGAGAACATGCACGGCACCGAAACAGCCGTTTCCGTGCCGCAGGAATGTACATCGGTAAAGGCGATCAACCCGGTTTCCTTGTCGAGTTGCGGCGTCGTATCGCGGTTGTAGCCCAGGATGCCGAAATTCTCCGCACGGGCGCTCTCACCCACAACCAGCACGGTCAGGGATTTGCGTGGCTGGAGTTTCAGATCGGGATTGCGCTGGGCGTCTTCGCCGATCTTGACGAACGGTTGCTGCGCCGAAACCACTTGTTCACGCAGGTAACCAGCCGAAGCACCAATGTAGTTGCTCGGCACTAACATCAGGCGAATTTCGTGATGGTTGCGAAACAGTGAAGACAAGCCCTGATAGTTGGCCAGGGCCACGCCGCCGATTACCGCTGCCGAGGCGACACTGACAATAACTTTACTGAACAACTCACGGTGCCAGCGACGATAATTAATCGGCAACTTCCACAACAAAAATGATGGCAAGACACCGAGCAACAGAATATAAGCAAACAACTTCAACGAGAGCAGATCACGCACTTCCGTTGCATTGGTTTCGGCCAGGTTTCGAAACATGCCGGCATCGATCATGACGCCATATTGACTCATGAAGTAAGCCACCCCGGCGCTGATCATAAATATCAGCGTCAACAGCGGTTTGAGCAACGGACGGAAAGCCAGAACCGTCAGCACGATATTGAATGCCGCAAGGATCATCACCCCGAAAGCCACGCGCATGGCGATGCCCTTGCCATCGGCGGCAGTGATCTCGAACAGGTGCTGCCAGAGGACAACATTGCAGCCGATTAAAAGAAAGGCGCTGGCGATCAACGTCACCCATTCCGGGCGCACGGCTTTTAACTTCAACATAGAAAGGGCGATTCCTGAAAAGAAGAGCCTCGGTCAATGAGAGAAAATTCAATTGTGAAAATTTCATTAACCAAGGCATGACAAACTTTAAGCAGGCAACCATCAATTTTTTGTGAAAAAGACGCCAACGATTAGTTGGCCGTTGGCAATGTGATGAAACTTGTGAAGTATTTGAGAATGGTTCAGCTTTGATTCAGTAAAAACAACTCGGCTGTCCATTGGGGGAGCGAGCCTGCTCGCGAAGAGGTCGGCACATCCAATATTTTCGGTGGCAGACAAACCGCTTTCGCGAGCAGGCTCGCTCCCACAGAAGGTGCAGGGTTATCGACTTTTTAAAAAGGGCTGTGGATTTTCTGGTTTGCCCGGACTGGACCGCTTCGCGCTTAATCATCCGCCCAGCCCAAAGGTCTGATGATGGAAAACGTTCGCACCACCTCTCGCCCCGCCGTCTGGTTGATGCTCGCAATCATTCTCGTCGCGCTCAATCTGCGTCCGTCGATGGCGGCGGTCGGTCCGTTACTGTCGGCCATTCGCGGCGACATCCCGCTGAGCTTCACTGTCGCTTCACTGCTGACCATGCTGCCAGTGATGGCGATGGGGCTGGCGATGTTTTTCGGCATAGGCATCAGTCAACGGCTGGGTGAGCAACGGACGGTATTGCTGTCCTTGCTGATCATCGGTCTGGCGACGTTGTCACGACTGTTTATCGACTCTGCTGCCCAATTGATTGCAAGCGCAGTGCTGGCCGGCATCGGCATAGCACTGATTCAGGCGCTGATGCCGGCGCTGATCAAATCGCGCTTCGCTGACAACGTCGCGCTGTGCATGGGCTTGTATGTCACGTCGATCATGGGCGGCGCAGCCATTGCGGCCTCATTTGCACCGCTGGTGATGATGCAAGCCGGGAACTGGCGCAGCGGTTTGGCCGTCTGGGCGATCCTGGCATTACTCGCTTTTCTATTCTGGTGGTCGCAACGCGGCCAACTGACCTCCACGGTACCGGCGGCAGCGAGGAAGGACTCATTCTTCGCCAATTCCCGCGCCTGGTTACTGGCAATATTCTTTGGTTTGGGGACAGCGTCCTACACCTGCGTGCTGGCCTGGCTCGCGCCGTACTACGTGGAAAAAGGCTGGAGCGAACAAAACGCCGGGCTGTTGTTAGGTTTTCTGACGGCCATGGAGGTGATTTCCGGCTTGGTGGTTCCCGCAATCGCCAATCGCAGCCGCGATCGACGCGTGATTCTGATGGTGTTACTGATGCTGATCATCGCCGGATTTTGCGGCCTGATCCTCAGCCCACAACAGCTCAGCCTGCTGTGGCCGTGCCTGTTGGGGCTGGGCATTGGCGGTTTGTTTCCGATGAGCCTGATCGTCTCGCTCGATCACCTCGACAACCCGCAACGCGCCGGTGGGCTGACCGCGTTCGTGCAGGGCATTGGTTACTTGATCGCCGGCCTTTCGCCGCTGCTGGCCGGAATGATCCGCGACTGGCTCGGGAGTTTCGAGTGGGCCTGGTGGTCGCTGACCGCTGTGATGGGAGTGATGCTGTTGATGGTGTGGCACTTCGATCCCAGGCATTACGCCCGGCACTTTCACTCGTCGAGATAAAGGCTTCTGGCCACTTTTCGGCGGTTTTGTCGGCGACGTCGTGTTCGTAAAACTTTCTGTCCCACAACTGACTGTGAAACGTCCTACAGGGCTTTGTCCTGGCACCATCGTTCCGCTACGATCGTTCGCACACGTTTGCGCGGATTCAGCGCAAGAAGCACAGCGAGACAGTACGGATGCTGAACAGTAACTTGCTTCGAAAGCTCGACATGCAGGATCTCATGGTGTTTATCGCCGTTTATGAGCAAAGCAGCGTCACCGATGTGTCAGAAACCCTGTTCGTCAGCCAGTCCACCGTCAGTTACTGTTTGAAAAAACTGCGCACCAGTTTCGAAGACGAACTGTTCATCAACACCCGCACCGGCATGCGTCCGACCTACAAGGCCAGCACCATGTACGGCCATGTGCAGAAGATCCTCGAAAGCATCAACCTGTGCCACGCCGGCGCCCCTACGTTCGACCCGACCCAACAAGCCGTCACCTTCAACATCTGCGCCCCGGAATACTTCGAGCAACTGATTCTGCCGCGCCTGCTCAAGCGTTTCGATTTCGATGATTTGCCGGTGATGGTCAACATGCACAAGTTCGAGACCGACGTCCCGGCGGATGAGCTGCGCGACGGCAGCCTCGATCTGGTGATCAGTTTCGGCCCCAACTTCCACCGCCATCACACTGACCTGAAATCGCGGATGCTGCTGGAGGATGATCTGGTCTGCGTCTTCGACAAACGCGCCACGCCGCTGGAGCCGCGCCTGAGCCTGCAGGCCTTTACCGAACGCCGACATGTGTTCCCGACACCGTGGACGTCAACCACCAACATGGTCGATGGCTGGCTGGCGCGGCAGGCGCAGAAGCGCCAGATCGTCGCGCGCTCGAACAGCTACAGCGCGGCATTGAAAATGATCACCGGGACCGACTTCATCCTCACCTTGCCCCGCCGCATCCAGCGCTTGCTGACCAACGAGGCGGTGTTCAATCATTGTGAGGCGCCGAACGGCTTGCCGGGCTTTACCCTCGACATGCAGTGGAGCCAGAGCGTTGATCAGGACAGCGCCAACCTCTGGTTACGCGAGCAAGTGGTCAAGGTGTGCAGCGAACTCGAAGCGGCCTGAGTCCTACACACCAATCGCGGTTTTGCTGTAGGACTCGCGATCCATATCGACCAGTTCGACACACAGCTGCACTTCGACGCCGGCCGGCCATTCGCACAGGTCCTGCAAGACCGCCAACAGGCTTTCTGACAACTGCTTCTTGATCTGCGGCGAACGCCCGCTGAGCAGCGCCAGCTTCACATAGACGAAGGCGCGCTCGGCCATGGCGGTGCCGACCTTGAAGGTCTCGACTTTAATAGCACGGCTTTTGATATCGAACTCCGCCGCGAACTGACCGGAGCCCACCAGGGTGTTGTTGAGGCGGATCAACGCGACGTCGGCGTTCAACTGCGGCAGATTGGCGGTGTATTCCATGTGCAGGTGTGGCATTGCAGATCCCCGATGAGTTGGCAGAAAGGTCGTACATATAGCACAGCTCTGTCCAACCCTCCCGGTGACTTTCCAATGTGGGAGCGAGCTTGCTCGCGAATGCGGTCGTTCAGCGACACTTAAGGTGCCTGATACACCGCTTTCGCGAGCAAGCTCGCCCCCACAGGGTATGTGATGCTCATCAGGCTGCGGTCAATGGCCGTTCGCTCATGAATTGCTCCAGCCGCGAACGCAACCAGCGCTCGGCCGGATCGCTGTCCACATGGCTAAGCCAGACCATCGACAAATCCAGCGTCGGTGTCTTGAACGGAAAGGGTTCCTTGAACAGCAGCCCCGAAGTGGCCATGGCCGCCGCCGTGTAATCCGGCAGACTGGCAATCAGGTCGGTGCCGGCCAGCAGCGCCGGCAACGCACTGTATTGCGGCACCGACAGCACCACCTGACGAGTGCGACCGAGCTCCGCCAGCCACTCATCAGCGAAACCACTGACATTGGCCGTGTGCGAAACCAGTACGTGTGGGCGCGCGCAATATTCATCCAGCGTCAGCGGCGTATCGCTGGCGTCGGCGCGCAGGATGCTCGGCTGAATATGCCGCAGCAGTTTGCGCTTGGCATTGGCCGGCAGGCCTCGGGTCTGGCTGATGCCGACCGTGATGTCGCCCGCCGCGAGCAGATCAGGAATGCGCCAGTAATCGACGTGTTGCACCACGAACACCACGTTCGGCGCTTCCTGGCGCAGCGCACGCAACAGCGGCGGCAGCAGACCGAACTCGACGTCATCGGACAGGCCGATGCGAAAAGTCATGGTGCTGACGGCCGGGTCGAAGTCGCGGGTCAGGCTCAGCGCCACCGATAACGAGTCCAGCGCAGGCTTGAGATGGCGAAAAATATCTTCGGCGCGGGCGGTCGGCTCCATGCGGTGGCCGACGCGGATAAACAGCGGATCGTTGAGCATCGTGCGCAAGCGATTGAGCGCCGAACTGATGGTTGGCTGGCCGAGAAACAGCTTCTCGGCCGCGCGGGTCACGTTGCGCTCGAGCATCAAGGTCTCGAACACCACCATCAGGTTGATGTCGGCCTTGCGAAGTTCATTGCGGTTCATCCATTGCCCCCTGCCCCCCGGAATACCGGCAGTGTAGAAAGGCCTTGGGGCTGGCGTCCATCAACCTTTGCAGCGCCGAGCGAGGTCTTAGCGAACGGTCAGCGATTTCAACCCCAACCCCATCACTCGCGCATCATCGTTCAAGCCCAGATTTCGCGGGCTGGTGGCGTCAGGCAAATGCACCTGGATACTCAACACCCGGCCATCGACCAGTGTTTCGCGCACGGCCGCATCGAGCGGGATTTCCAACAGATTGCCCTCAACCTGCGTCAACCGCGTCGACAAGACTTCAACGCCATTGATGCTGACGATGACCCGTTGCGTCAACTTGGGCGGCATGACGAACGCCAGAACATCGATCACAATCGAAGAGGCTTGTGGCGCAACCCGCAGCGCAATTTCCGCGTCCTGCCCTTCACTCCAGGTACCCCAGGTTTCCGGAGCGGCCCAACCTTTGACCAACTGTCGGCTCTTGCGATTGAACGCTTGCACCCGTCCCGGCTGGCTCAAGGGAACAGCTGACATTGAGCGCCCCTCATCAACCATCGCCAGACATTGATCACAGCGTTTCCAGCCTGGTGCCAGTACGACAAAGTCGTCGACTCTGGTCAGCAGGTCGGTATCGCTGTGAACGTTCCTGATGGCCAGGTCCAGCGAATCATCGTCGAGGATGTACAGCGAATCGGCCTCGTATTGCCCCGAACTCAGCCGGCGTTGCGCGTCACGTTGAGCGATGTCTAGCGCCTTGGGGCTCATGCGCCCCATGTAAACAGCATCGGTCTTCATGCCATGAACGGCAGCAAAGTCGGCAATGACTTGCCACTGGTCCGCCTGATTTTTGGGGATCAATGCACGGATGTTCTTGTAGTGCGCCGCCGCGCTGCTCCAGAACGGATCGTGCATGGGGCTTGCCCAGGTCGAAGTTTGCGTAACCATTTTTGCCGCTCTCAAGCCCGCCCAGGCAATGCGGGTATCGATGACTTGGGCCGTCAGCGCCACTGCCAGCAGCCCCATGGCGATCTGCGGTCGATAGCCACGCACCACCAGAAACGTAATCAGCAAAACGATGGCGTAGAACACCGGCCAGAACATACGGCCCGAGGCGCGGAAGATGCTTGCCAGTCCCTCGATCGTCTTCGGTAGCGGATAACTGAACGTCTGTGTGCCCAGACCAATTTGATTGGACAACGCAAACAGGCTCAGCCCGACCATCGCCAACAGTAGCCATGGCCAACGACTCAGCAACGCCTTGACGCGAATATTGCCGCGCAACATGGCGAAACCCGCCACCGGCACCAGCAGCAGCACTCCGAGGCCCAGATAGTTGAAACCTTCATAGTCTCCACCGCCCTTGGCAAAACCTGGCAAGACGAATGACCATCCATCCGCATCGAACAGCGAGACCAGATTCATCCGATACCAACCGAAACCGCCCCCTCCCGCTCCGTCGACAATGCTGAAATAACCCGCCTGCCAGCAACACAAGCTGACCAGGGCAAACAGGCTGCCGAACTCGATCAGCCCCTGACGACGGGTCAGCTTGCCGATCATGACTTTGGCAAAAAGATCGGCAACCCAGAGCAAAGCCACCATGACCAGCAGGTAGGCGTGCACCAGCGCCGTAGCTGCAAGCAACACGCCCCATGCCCGCCGTCGCCGCGCAAGCGCCGGATGCAGGGCCAGATAGAGGGCAGCGAGGATCAGGAAGTGTCCGGCGAGGGAAAGGTGCCCACCGGTGCGCAAAAACATCGGCGGCGAAAACACCAACAAACCGGTACCCAATAAGCGCAGCACAGGGTTATCGGTAATCAGGCCGAGCAGTTTCCAGGCAAACCAGGCTTGCAAAACAAAACAGGCCAGCAGCCATAAGCCGAAATATTGGAACGTTTGCGGTAACCAGCCATTAAACGGTTTGAACAGCAGTGCCAACAGCGGATTGGAGTCTGAAAAAATCACCGCACTGCCCAGCTCCAGCCCATAAGACGGATTGAGTCCGAGCGGAAACGTCCAGGGCGCATGCCGAAAATATAACCAGCCCAGATAGTGCGTCGCCGGATCCCCCTCCTTGAGCCAGGCGATGTTCTGCGGATCCAGCGCTCGCGGTCCGATTACCAGAAAAAACGCCAGCACACCCAACAACAACGGCAGCAGCGCGAGGGCTGGGTGCTTGTTCAATTCCCTCATCGGTACGTCCAGAAGTTATGCAGTACGAAGGTGAATGCCGGGATCGTCAGCGCCACCGCAGCGATGCCCAGCAAATAGTGGAAACCCGCTATTTGCGCAGCCCAGGCGACGAACATCGCCAGCCAAAACCCACAGACCGAAACCAGCAGAAACCGCAGCAGGGTTCGGCCTTGCAATCGTGCCGAGAAGCTCCAGGTGGTGTTGATCACATACGACACGAGCGTCGCCACGGCAAAAGCCACGCCGTTGGCGAGGGGCGGTAGCGGACTGATGAAGTTGATGAACAAAACCGCGACCAGTGCATGTAGGGCCGTAACGAACAGCCCGGTCACGGCGAAACGCACACCGCGCTGGATCAGCGCTGATTTCTCGGCTGAAGTCACGGTTTTTGCGCCAGCACAAAAACGCTCAGACCCGCCAGACGATTCATGCCCATCAACGGTAGCTCCAGGCTGCAAAGTGTCTTGAGCAGCGTGTTCACCAGGGGATGATGACGCTTGAGCTGCGAACGCGGCGGTTGCGCTTGCGCGCCTTGCGGCAACAAGCGCAACGCCGCCGCAATCGGAAACACTGCACCGAAATAGTAGGCTCCGCGCTGCACCGTCAAACCGGCATCGTGCGCCAGTGTTTCGAATTGCGCCAACGTGTAGCGGCGCTTGTGCTCGAGAAAATCATCGTGCCCGCTCCACAAGAACTGGAACGCCGGCACTGTCATCAGAAATCGACTACCCGATGGCACTTTATCAACGTACATCTTGAGCAGACCGAGGTCGTCATCGACATGCTCAAGCACATCCATCAACAACACCAGATCGGCATCGATGGTTTCGATCCCGCGACGGTAATGCACCGGCTTGCCGGCGGTGGTCGCGCTGGAGTCGGCGGGATAGCTGATATCCACGCACCACGCTTCCCTTGCATCGGTATGCGTCAGCAAATGGTGGGAGAAAAACCCCGAGCCAGCGCCGACATCGAGGATCCGTGTGATCGGTGCCGCACCGAGCAACCGTGTGGTGGCTGCGGCTTTCGAGCAGTAATACCAATGCTCGCCGATGCTGTCGCCGAGAATGTCGGTTTCCTTGAGATCCATGTATCAGTCCTTGGGGTCGTAGACGCGACGCACCAGAAAAACCGGCCGGCGTTTGGATTCGATATACGTGCGGCCCAGGTACTCACCGAGCACCCCGATGCCAATCAATTGCAGGCCGCCGAGAAAGGTCACGGCCACCATCAGCGAGGCGTAACCGGGCATGTCGACCCCGTGGATCAACGTACGCACGACAATGAACATGGCGAAGGCAAAGGACACCAGCGACACCAATGCGCCGACATACGTCCAGATCCGCAACGGCTCGGTGCTGAAACTGGTGATGCCTTCCAGCGCGAAATTCCACAGGCGCCAACCATTGAACTTGCTCTGCCCCGCCACCCGCTCCGGGCGTTCGTAATCGACGTGGGTGGTACGAAAGCCGACCCAGGCGAACAGGCCCTTCATGAAGCGCCGGGATTCGGGCAAGGTCAGCAAGGCGTCGACCACACAACGATCCATCAGACGAAAATCGCCGACGTTTTCGGGTAAAGGCTGTTCGGCAATCTTGTTGTGCAGGCGATAGAACCAGTGAGCGGACGTCTGCTTGGCCCAGGTGTCGCTGCGACGGCTGATGCGGTGACCGAGCACCACTTCAAAGCCTTCTCGCCAGCGCTCGATCATCTGCAAAATGACCTCCGGCGGGTCCTGCAAGTCAGCATCGATGGGGACCACGATCTGTCCGGTCGCGATCTGCAAACCGGCGGACAGCGCCGCTTCTTTGCCGAAGTTACGACTCAGGTCGACGATACGCAGGCGCACATCCTGATGCTGATGTTCGAGCAGGCGTTCGAGGGTCGCGTCTGTGCTGCCGTCGTTGACGAACACCAGCTCCAGATCGATCAACGCCTGTGCCTGAAAGACTTCATTGATGCGCCGCAAAAAGGTGTCGAGGCTGTCCTCCTCGTTAAAAACGGGGACCACCAGCGATAACGTCACCTGCCCGGCCTGTTGCGTTCCGTGCTCAGTCAAAGGAGTGCTCTTCTTATAGTGTTTGTCGGTCGCCGAACGATATTCGACGCCATGAGCCGTCCCGTATTAAGCAGGAGCGTCGACGGCGTTGCAAGGTGCAGACGGCGTCATATTGGCCAATCCAGAGGCCTATCCACACGCTCTGGCCCGCGCCCTTCAGAAACATCCGCGAACGATTGGAAACAAATGTCCGATAGCCAAAAAAACCGTCTGCGCTAGGCTTGCGAGCATGCGCCACACAGGCTGTCGCACAATGAATCGCATGGAGCGAACTGAATGTATTTCGAGATTTACAGGCAATCCAGAGGCACCCCGAGCACTGGCAAAGGGCAATGGCGCTGGAGACTGAGGGCGGGTAACCACGAGACCATCGCCAGTGGCGAGTCTTATGTGAACAAGGCGGACTGTTTGCATGTGATCGGGTTGATCAAGGCTGTGCAGGGAGAGACGCCGGTCAAGGAGATTTAGTCGCTCTGCACGACCCTGCGGAAATGGAAAAGCCCCACAGTTCAGAGACTGTGAGGCTTTTTTCGGGCCGGTGCCTCGTCCTAAATAAGGTTTACACCTTCTGGCTTCTTATCAGGAGGGTGCAATGGAGACGGGCGAAAAGCGCAGTCAGCGCGATTACACACTGACTTTTAAATTGTCGGTTGTCGATC
>Ga0157345_1000097_pt1 | contig 17505 bp, 14 predicted proteins | sample MOy3yng090410_FD_105398 | JGI IMG/M metagenome (GOLD analysis project Ga0157345, IMG submission 105398) | Arabidopsis rhizosphere microbial communities from North Carolina - M.Oy.3.yng.090410 | ecosystem: Host-associated > Plants > Roots > Rhizosphere | place: USA: North Carolina | collected... | reverse complement strand
TGTTGCCTCCGCCCGTGGATGGCCTCGGTACGTCGAGCGGCTTCGAGTTCCGTTTGCAGGATCGCGGCGGCCTCGGCCATGCGATTTTGATGCAGGCGCGTACTGAGTTGCTGGCTGCCGCCGAGAAAAGTCCGGTGCTGATGAACGTGCGTGAAAGCGCGTTGGCCGAAGCGCCGCAAGTGCAATTGATCGTCGACCGTAAACAGGCCAACGCCTTGGGCGTGTCGTTTGCCGACATTGGCAACGTGCTGTCCACTGCCGTCGGTTCCAGCTACATCAACGACTTCCCCAATCAGGGGCGCATGCAGCGCGTTGTCGTGCAAGCCGAAGGTGATCAACGCAGCCAGGTCGCCGATCTGCTGAAAATGCACGTGCGCAACAACGCCGGGCATATGGTGCCGCTGTCAGCGTTCGTGCAGGCCAACTGGATTCAGGGCCCGGCGCAATTGACCCGTTACAACGGCTATCCGGCGATCGCGATTTCCGGCGAACCGTCACCGGGGCACAGTACCGGTGAGGCCATGGCGGAAATCGAACGTCTGGTGGCGCAGGGGCCGAAAGGCCTGGGTCAGGAATGGACAGGGCTGTCGTTGCAGGAACGCTTGTCCGGCAATCAGGCGCCGATCCTGCTTGGGTTGTCGTTGCTGGTGGTGTTCCTGTGTCTGGCGGCGCTGTACGAGAGCTGGTCGATTCCGACCTCGGTGTTGCTGGTGGTGCCACTGGGCGTGCTCGGCGCGGTGTTGGCCGTGACGTTGCGCGGGATGCCCAACGATGTGTTCTTCAAGGTCGGCCTGATCACCATCATCGGGCTGTCGGCGAAGAACGCGATCCTGATCATCGAGTTCGCCAAGAGCCTGTATGACGAAGGTCACGACCTGATCGATGCAACGTTGCAGGCCGCGCGGTTGCGTCTGCGGCCGATCGTGATGACTTCGCTGGCGTTCATTCTCGGCGTGGTGCCGTTGGCCATTGCCACTGGTGCCAGCTCGGCAAGCCAGCAAGCGATCGGCACCGGCGTGATTGGCGGGATGATCACTGCGACGCTGGCCGTCATCTTCGTACCTGTCTTCTTCGTCGTCGTCATCAAACTCGTACAACGCTTCACCAAATCCCACTGATCCAAACTGTAGGAGCGAGCCTGCTCGCGAAAGCGTCGGTACATTCAACGTTGATGTTGACTGACCGGAAGCATTCGCGAGCAGGCTCGCTCCCACAGGGATTCTGCAAACATCCAGCGCTGTGGTCACACCTGCCATCGCTGGGCTAAGGTGTCTGAACCACCCTGGCCCATCGAGTCCCCATGCGCTTCCTCGCCCGCACCCACCCTCGCCTGTCTGCCGCCGCCCTCCTCGGCCTTGCCACCGGTCTCCTGGTCCCCGCCGATTCCATCGTCAGCAAAATCCTCATTGGCTGGAACGCCGGCGTCTGGACTTATCTGATCCTGATGTTCTGGCTGACCGTGCGCGCCAAGGCCCCGGACGTCAAACGCATCGCTGAAGTCGAAGACGAAAATGCCGGGCTGGTGCTGTTCGTGGTGTGCATCGCCGCGCTGGCGAGTTTGGCGACCATCACCTTCGAGCTGGCTGGCAGCAAGGACCTGGAAACCACCCGCAAACTGCTGCACTACGGTTTCACCGCGCTGACGGTGATCGGCTCGTGGCTGCTGATCGGGGTGATTTTCTGCGTGCACTACGCCAGGTTGTATTACACCTGGGATGGCAAGGAACCGGCGCTGCGCTTCGCCGAAGGGCTGACCACCCCCAATTATTGGGACTTCTTGTACTTCTCGTTCACCATCGGCGTGGCCGTACAGACTGCCGATGTCGGCGTGGCCACCCGCGATATCCGCAAAATCGTATTGGCGCAATCGTTGATCGGATTCGTGTTCAACACCGCGATTCTGGGATTTTCGATCAATATCGCCGCGGGTTTGTTCGGCTGACGCGACCCCGCCCGTCGGCGGCACAAAGATCGCTGGTGATCATTCACTTGACGGAAGATTTGTTTTTGGTGTTTCCTGAAACCGGTTTCAGCGCTGCATTCAGACGTTGAGCCTATAAATCCAATAAAAAGGTTTCAGACCGTGAACGACTTCTCCGCCGCCCAGCGCAGCCGCGTGACCATGCTCGATGTTGCCGAGCGCGCCGGGGTGTCCAAGGCCAGCGTTTCGCGCTTTATCGGCGATGACCGCGCCCTGCTCTCCGATACCATTGCCCTGCGCATCGAGCAGGCCATCGCGGAACTCGGCTATCGCCCCAACCAGGTGGCTCGCGGCCTGAAACGCGGGCGCACGCGCCTGATCGGCATGCTGGTCGCCGATATCCGCAACCCTTATTCGATTGCCGTGATGCACGGGGTGGAAACCGCCTGCCGTGCGCACGGCTACAGCCTGGTGGTGTGCAACACCGACCGCGATGACGAGCAGGAACGCCAGCACCTGGCGCTGTTGCGCTCTTACAACATCGAAGGGTTGATCGTGAACACGCTGGGCCATCATCGTGATGAACTGCATGAGCTGCGTCGCGAGATGCCGCTGGTGCTGGTGGATCGCAAAGTCGACGGGCTGGACAGCGACATGGTCGGGCTGCACAACCCGCAAGCGGTGCAGATGGCGCTCGCGCATCTGGAGCAGCGTGGTTATCGGGATCTGCTGTTGGTGACTGAACCGTATGACGGCACCAGTTCGCGGATCGAGCGGGTCAGCAGTTTTCAGGCGCAGATTGCGCAGCGCTCGGGGTTGACCGGGGCGGTGCTGGAAACCGGCGATGATCTGAACGCGCAACTTCAAACCTTTTTAAACACACCCGGTAATGGTCCGAAAGCGCTGTTTTGCGCCAATGGCGTAGCGGCGCTGGCTGCGACGACTGCGTTACGCCAAATGGGTTGCCGATTGTTCGAGGACGTCGGGCTGATCGCCCTGGATGATCTGGATTGGTATCCGCTGGTGGGCAGCGGGATTACCGCGCTGGCTCAGCCGACGCAGGAGATAGGCGCGCGGGCGTTTGAGTGTTTGCTCAAGCGCTTGCGTGGGGATGATGAGGTGGCGCGGGTGGTGGATTTTGCGCCGGTGCTGGTTGAGCGTGGGTCGACCCTGGGGATTAGCGTTGTTTGAGCTGACGCTATCGCGAGCAGGCTCACTCCTACAGGGGAACGCATTCCAAATGTAGGAGTGAGCCTGCTCGCGATAGCGCCCGAGAGAACAACACAGAAACACCTGATATTTTTTTGAACAAAAATGAAACCGGTTTCAGAGGTCAATAACAATGAACAAACCCGCCGTTTCCATCAGTCTGTCCAGCTACGGCGCCGAGCTTGTGCGTCAGCGCGGTCAAGGATCCTTCATCGATGTGCTGGCCACCGCCGGCGCCAATCGCATCGAATGGCGCGAAGAATTGCTGACCCGTGAAGACCCGGCGCAACTGGCTCAGGCCACCCAGGCGCAGGGCCTGCTCAGCATCTATTCCTCACCCACCGAGCTGTGGCTGGCCGGTCAGGCACAACCCAATCCAGAACTGATCACCGCCCTGCAACAGGCCGAAGCCTTTGGTTCGAAATGGCTGAAAGTGTCGCTGGGCTATTTCACCGACACCAACGATCTGCAAGCCCTGGCCGAACGCTTGCAGCACAGTCCGGTGCAGTTGCTGGTGGAAAACGACCAGACCTTGCATGGCGGGCGCATCGAACCGTTTCAGCGTTTCTTCGCCGCGGTTGAACAGCACAATCTGCCGATCAAAATGACTTTCGACATCGGCAACTGGCAGTGGCAGGACCAGTCCGCCGCCAGCGCCGCGCGCTTGCTTGGCCGGCATGTCGGTTATGTCCACTGTAAAGCCGTGGCCCGTCGCGCCGACGGCAAACTGGTGGCGGTGCCGCCAGCGGTCAGTGACTTGCATCTGTGGGAACAACTGTTGCGGCACATGGCCCAAGGCGTTATGCGCGCCGCCGAATACCCGTTGCAGGGCGAAGATCTGGTGCAACTGACCAGCGAGCATGTCGCCGCCCTCGCCCGCCTCGGCCAATCCCGCCTGGAGCCTGCTCATGTCTGAGATCGATATTCTTTCGTTCGGCGAAACCATGGCGATGCTGGTCGCCGAGCAGACCGGTGATCTGGCCTCGGTCGAACACTTCCACAAGCGTATCGCGGGGGCCGACAGCAATGTTGCGATCGGGCTGTCGCGTCTGGGTTTCAACGTCGCCTGGCTGAGCCGGGTCGGCAATGATTCGCTCGGGCGTTTTGTGGTCGAGACCTTGATCAAGGAAGGTCTGGATTGCAGTCACGTCGACGTCGATAAACAGCACCCGACCGGTTTCCAGTTCAAATCGCGCAATGACGATGGCAGCGACCCGCAGGTCGAGTATTTCCGTCGCGGTTCGGCGGCCAGTCATCTGTCGCCGCAGTCGATCAACGCCAGCCTGCTCAGCGCGCGGCATCTGCACGCCACTGGGATTCCTCCGGCGTTGTCCGCCTCGGCGCGGGAGATGTCTTTCGAACTGATGACCCGTATGCGCAACGCCGGGCGCAGCGTGTCGTTTGACCCCAATCTGCGCCCGAGCCTGTGGGCCAGCGAAGACGAAATGATCCGCGAGATCAACCGCCTCGCCGGCCTTGCCCATTGGGTGTTGCCGGGGCTGAGTGAAGGTCGTTTGCTCACCGGTTTCGAAGACCCGGCCGACATTGCTGCGTTTTATCTCGATCAGGGCGCTGAGGCGGTGGCGATCAAGCTTGGGCCGCAAGGCGCTTATTACCGCACGCACCTGGATCAGGGGTTTGTCGCCGGCGTGCCGGTGGCCAATGTCGTCGATACGGTCGGTGCCGGTGATGGTTTTGCGGTGGGGATGATCAGCGCCCTGCTGGAGCACCAGAGTTTTGCCGAGGCGGTGCAGCGCGCGAACTGGATTGGCAGTCGCGCGGTGCAGAGTCGCGGGGATATGGAAGGGTTGCCTACCCGCCAGGAGTTATCGGTTGAGTTTCAGGCCGCCTTCGCGAGCAGGCTCGCTCCCACAGGGGTTATGTGAGCTCAGAAAATCCACTGTAGGAGCGAGCCTGCTCGCGAAGAGGCCCGCCTAGTCACTGCAAATAATTGAACCTGCTGCGACAAAAACAACAAGCTCAGGAGCAACACCCATGAAAACCGTAACCCTCGCCACCCGCCGCTGGTGGTACATCATGCCCATCGTGTTCATCACCTACAGCCTGGCGTATCTGGATCGCGCCAACTACGGTTTCGCTGCTGCATCGGGCATGGCCGAAGACCTGATGATCACCCCGGGCCTGTCATCACTGCTCGGCGCACTGTTCTTTCTCGGTTACTTCTTCTTCCAGGTACCGGGTGCGATCTACGCGCAAAAGCACAGCGTGAAGAAACTGATTTTCGTCAGCCTGATTCTCTGGGGCGGTCTCGCCACGTTGACCGGCGTAGTCTCCAACGCCTATTGGCTGATCGTCATCCGCTTCATGCTCGGCGTGGTTGAAGCGGCCGTAATGCCGGCAATGTTGGTCTATCTGTGCCACTGGTTCACCCGTGCCGAACGCTCGCGGGCCAACACTTTTCTGATCCTCGGCAACCCGGTGACCATGCTGTGGATGTCAGTGGTTTCGGGCTATCTGGTGCAGCATTTCAGCTGGCGCTGGATGTTCATCATCGAAGGCCTGCCGGCGGTGCTGTGGGCATTTATCTGGTGGCGTCTGGCCGACGATCGTCCGGCGCAGGCCAAGTGGCTCAGCGACCAGGAGAAACAGGATCTGGAAAGCGCACTGGCCGCCGAACAGGTCGGCATCAAAGCGGTGAAGAACTACGCCGAGGCTTTCCGTTCGCCGAAGGTGATCATTCTCGCGCTGCAGTTTTTCTGCTGGAGCATCGGCGTTTACGGCTTCGTGCTGTGGTTGCCGTCGATCCTCAAGGCCGGCGCGCAAATGGACATGATCGAGGCTGGCTGGCTGTCGGCGCTACCGTATCTAGCGGCGGTGATCGGCATGCTCGTGGTGTCGTGGGGTTCGGACAAGTTGCAGAAGCGCAAACGCTTTGTCTGGCCGCCGCTGCTGATCGCGTCCATCGCGTTTTACGGCTCCTACGCATTGGGCGCTGAACATTTCTGGTGGTCGTACACGCTGCTGGTGATTGCCGGCGCCTGCATGTACGCGCCTTACGGGCCGTTTTTTGCCATCGTCCCGGAAATTCTCCCGGCCAACGTTGCCGGTGGCGCGATGGCGCTGATCAACAGCATGGGCGCACTCGGCTCGTTCGGCGGCTCGTACCTGGTCGGTTATTTGAACAGCTCCACCGGTTCGCCCGGCGCGTCGTATCTGCTGATGAGCGGCGCGTTGCTGCTGTCGGTGGTGCTGACGATTTTTCTGAAGCCCGGCGCCAGTGATCGCGTCGTTGCCAAAGCCGTCGCCACGCCTGCCGTGCCGGCGCATTCCTGAAGAGATTTTTGCCATGAAAAAACAGGTCGTGTTGTACAAGAAACTTTCGCCCGCGCTGATGGCGCGTCTGCAAGAACAGTGCGAAGTGACGCTGATCAACAGCCTCGACGCCGACGGCCTCATGCAACTGCGCGACGCCCTTCCCCGTGCCCATGGTTTGCTCGGCGCCAGCCTGAAGCTCGATGCCGCGTTGCTTGATCTGGCGCCGCAACTCGAAGCTATCGCTAGCGTTTCGGTAGGTGTCGACAACTACGACATCGATTACCTGAGTCAGCGCAAGATCTTGCTGAGCAACACCCCGGATGTGCTCACCGAAACCACCGCAGACACCGGTTTCGCCCTGATCCTCGCCGCCGCGCGGCGTGTGGTCGAACTGGCGAATATGGTGCGCAGCGGCCAATGGAACCGCAATATCGGCCCGGCACATTTCGGCACCGATGTGCATGGCAAGACGCTGGGCATCATCGGCATGGGCCGCATCGGCGAAGCATTGGCGCAGCGCGGGCATTTCGGGTTTGGAATGCCGGTGATCTATCACAGCCAGTCGCGCAAACCGGCGGTCGAGGCGCGTTTCGATGCGCACTATCGCAGCCTTGAAGACTTGCTCAAGCAGGCCTATTTCATTTGCCTGACCTTGCCGCTGACGGCGCAGACCGAAGGCTTGATCGGCGCCGAGCAGTTCGCGCTGATGCGCCCGGAAAGCATCTTCATCAATATCTCGCGGGGCAAGGTGGTCGATGAGGCGGCGATGATCGATGCGCTGCGTCATCAGCGGATTCGGGCGGCGGGACTGGATGTGTTTGAGCGTGAGCCGTTGCAGCATGACTCGCCGTTGTTGCAGCTCAATAATGTGGTGGCGACGCCACACATGGGTTCGGCGACGCATGAGACGCGCGAGGCGATGGCGCGCTGTGCGGTGGAGAATCTGTTGGCGGCGTTGAGTGGGGAGAAACCGGCGAATCTGGTGAATCCATTGGCTTGGCAGGGCTGAGATTTTATTGCCTGTTAAATAGCTATCGCGAGCAGGCTCACTCCTACAAGGGTCAGGGTGAACACTGAATTTGTGTACACCTCAAATCATTGTAGGAGTGAGCCTGCTCGCGATGAGGCCAGTAACGGCGCTGCAAAACCATCAGGCACTGCGCGCCTGTAACAACTGCGCCGCACACAACGCAATCCGTGCACAAGCATCCGCCAGTTTCACCCGATCCAACACCAAACCAATCCTGATATGCCCCGCCGCACTCGGCCCGAACGCTTCACCGGCGAGGACCGAAACCCCATAGCCTTCCAGCAACCGCTCGGCAAACGCCTGTGCGCCGAAACCGGTTTGGCGCACATCGACCATCACAAACATGCCGCCGTCGGGGCGAATCGGGTACAGCCCCGGACAACCATTCAAACGCTCGCAGACCAGATCCCGACGCAGGCGATATTCCTCGCGCATCTGCGTCACTTCCGGCAGGTCTGAGTGCAACGCAATCTCTGCTGCCTTCTGCACAAAATCCGGCAGGCCGAACAACATGCTCAACGACAGATTGACCAAATGCTCGGCCAGCGATTTCGGCCCGATCATCCAGCCGATGCGCCAGCCGGTCATGGCGTGGGATTTCGACAGGCTGTTGATCGTCGCAGTGCGCTCAGCCATGCCCGGCAGACTCGCCGGACTGACGTGCTGCCCCTCGTACAGCAAGTCGCTGTAGACCTCGTCGCTGATCAGCCACAAGTCATGCCGTACGCATAACGCCGCCAGCTCCTGCCAGATCAGCAGTGACAGACTCGCGCCGCTGGGATTGTTCGGACTGTTCAACAGCATGGCGCGGGTTTTCGGCGTAATGCGCGCAGCGACATCGAGCGGGTCGACGCGAAAGCCGTTTTCCGGGCGCACCGGCACCGGCACCACCGTCGCGCCGCAAGCGCCAAACACGCCTTCGTAGGTGACATACATCGGTTCGGCAACAATCACTTCATCGCCCGGATCCAGCAAGCATTGCGCCACTGAATACACCGCGCATTGCGCGCCGGGCATGACGATCACATGGTCAGCATCGACTGTTTGACCGCTGCGCCGACGATGGCGTTCGGCAATCAGCGTGCGCAGCGCCAAACGGCCACGCACTTCGGAATAATGGGTATCGCCGGCCAACAAGCTGTCGATCGCGCCGTGGACAATCGGCAGAGGTGTGTCGAAATCCGGATCGCCGATGCTCAGCAGCAGGATATCGACACCCTCGGCGCGCAACTCCAGCGCTCGGTCGTGAATCTGCCAGGCGGCGGCTCCTTCTCCGGCGATTCGTTGGGTCAAGGCTGAATAGCGCATGTATGTCTCCTGATTGCGCGGTCTCCAGCCTTCACCGTATCTCAAATCACGAAACGCGCCAGCCGTTTTGTCCGCAAGATGGATTTGAAGAAAAACTTCGTACTGTGCTCGATTTCCGGTCGGATGCCTACCTGTCAGAGTTGACAGTAGACCAATTTCAACAATGCCCGCCTAATTAGCCTGCGGAAACATTTGCAGGTCTTTCTTATCGAAACAACGGAGCGTTAAACAATGACAAATCTTAATAAAGCAATTCTCGAACTGGCCCCACCGGAAATCCCCGCCGCGTTAGTAAACTTCCCTGGCGGTCAAGTTAACTTGTTGCCATTGAGCGCGTTGGCAGCCCCCTTGCAAACATTGATTGAGAAATGGCCGGATTCAGATCATCCACCAGGCGTACCCGTAACGTTGACGCTGTTATTAAACGGGATCGGAGTGGCAGATTTTGCTTTCATGACGCCTATTTACCCTGGGCTTTTCCCGTTTGAAGCCCATATCCCCGAGCAATACCTGCAACAGGAAGGCGTACACAAGGTTTCATACATAGTGAATACAGGAGGGAATCCAGCGACGTCAGCGAACACGCCTTTTACGATCGATAAAACAGCTCCAAATTTCGGCAATCCTGGAGAAATCGTACAGTTTCCGCCAGAGATCATCCGTGACGGGATTACACAGAAGTATCTAGACGAGCACGGTGATGAAGTTTTGGGAATCATTCCCGTCTATCTGCAGCAACGAGCCTGCGACAGTATCGAATGTCACTATGGCTCACTTACGAATAGTCCTGTCATCATTACAACGGTGCATGACTCGAACTCACCTACTGTTATTAAACTGAGTGGCGAGATTATCCGTGCGCATGGCTCCGGCGATAAACTTGTTTTTTACAGGCTTGCAGATCTTGCAGAAAATAAAGGACCGTTCTCAGCTTACGAAAGTATTAAAGTAAACCTTTCTTGAAACAGCGATTTGTCAAAACGGGCTGAAGCAATAACCTGTTTCAGCCCACTTCAGGCAATTCCATTTTTCTCAAATCACAAAACGCGCCACCATCGCATTCAAATCCACCGCCAGACGCGACAGTTCGTGGGTTGCGGCGCTGGTCTGGTTAGCCCCGGCGGCCGATTGCGTGGCCAGGTCGCGGATGTTGACCAGGTTGCGATCGACCTCGCGCGACACTTGCGCCTGTTCTTCCGAGGCGCTGGCGATGACCAGGTTGCGCTCGTTGATCTGGTGAATCGACTGGGTGATCTGCTCCAGCGCCACGCCGGCCGCACGGGCCATTTCCAGGGTAGTTTGGGTGCGCTGGTTGCTTTGCTGCATCGACGAAACCGCTTCGCCGGTGCCGTTCTGGATACCGGCGACCATTTTTTCGATTTCCTGAGTCGACTGCGCGGTGCGATGGGCCAGTGCTCGGACCTCGTCCGCCACAACCGCGAAACCCCGCCCCGCCTCACCGGCGCGTGCGGCTTCAATGGCCGCGTTGAGTGCCAGCAGGTTGGTCTGTTCGGCAATGGCGCGGATCACGTCGAGGACTTTGCCGATGTCGCGGCCCTGCGCGGCGAGGCCTTCGATCATGTGCGCGGTGTTCTGCACGTCGTGGGTCATGGTCTGGATCGCGTCGACGGTTTTCACCACTTGATCACGACCTTCGCGGGCGGCGTGGGTCGACTGGTTCGAGGCTTCGGAGGTCGACACGGCGTTGCGCGCGACTTCTTCGACGGCGGCGGTCATCTCGTTGACGGCGGTGGCGGCTTGTTCGATTTCATTGTTCTGCTGCTGCAGGCCACGGGAGGCTTCTTCGGTCACCGCGCTGAGTTCTTCGGCAGCAGCGCCCAGTTGCGTGGCGGAACCGGCAATCTGCTCGATGGTTTTGCGCAGGTTGGTTTGCATGGTAGCGAGCGCCTGCAGCAACTGCGTCGCTTCATCCTTGCCATCGATTTCGATGACTTTGGTGAGGTTGCCGTCAGCAATGGTTTGCGCGGCCTGCACCGCACGGTTCAGCGGCGTGACGATGCTGCGCGTCAGCAGCCAGGCCAGCAACACGGTGGCCAGCGCTGCAAATACCGACACGATGATAATGCCGGTAATCGCGCTGTCGTAATGTTCGCCGGCCTGACTGGAAGCGGCTTTCGCGTCAGCCGCGTTGATCGCAATGAGTTTGTTGAGCTGCTCGCCCATCTGATCGGTGCCGTCCTTGATTCGCGTGTTGATCAGAGTGCGCATTTCATCGACTTTGTCCTGGCGCGACAGGTCCATCATCTGATTTTGCGCTTGCAAGTAGTTGTCGAGCGTCGTCGCGAAAGCCTGATACAAGGCACGCTCATCGGCCTCTGCAGGCAGCGCGGCATAACTCGCCTGAGCACCGCGTACCTTGTCCACCAGCACGCCAATGCGTGTTTGCGCCTCTTGCAGACCCGCAGGGTCGCGGTTGACCAGAATCCGGAACGACAGAATCCGCAGGCGCAGAACGTTTTCCGTTACCACGCCAAGGTACGTAACGCTTGGCAGTTGGTTGGTATCCATGTCTATGGAGGCCTGACGGATGGTGGTCATGCGATTGACGGCGAACACGCCGAGAACGATCACCAGCAAGGCGATAAAGGCAAAACCGAGGAAGGCACGGGGCGCGATATTGAGGTTACGCAGGGACATAGTTGAGCTCTCGAAAGATAGAAACTACGAGCGTCCATGCGTCATCACTGGCCCGTGGGGGCGGGCTCAGTAAGGCGTCACTGTTTTAGGAAGTTATGTGCGCGCCTGTTAGCTGTATCGGCCAGGCTTTAGGAAGATTGCGGGTCAGGCGCAATTATTTTTCAGGGTGTTACATCAATGAAACACTGCCCTGACTTGCTGTAGGAGCTGCCGAAGGCTCGGGCCGCGATCGGACGATCTTTTGATCTGGACTTTTAAAAGCAACATCAAAAGATCGCAGCCTGCGGCAGCTCCTACAGGTTTTGCTCAGGATTTCGCGGCCATTTGCCAGACGCGGGCAATGTCCGTAGCGCGTTCGCGCAACAAACGTGGTGCTTCGGCGCAGGCCTGCTCCAGCGTCATCGGCCCGCTGGTCACGGCGAATGCCGCATCGATGCCGTGATCGTAGAGTTCCTGGTAACCCTCGCCCAAGGTGCCGGCGATGACAATCACCGGCACATCGTGTTGCTTGGCAATCCGCGCGACGCCGAACGGCGTCTTGCCGCGCAAGGTCTGGGCATCGAATCGCCCTTCCCCGGTGATTACCAGGTCGGCGCCTTTAACGGCTTCGGCGAGGCCGACCAGTTCGGCAACCACTTCAACCCCGGCTTGAAATTGTGCTCCAAGGAATGCCTTGGCCGCGAACCCCAAACCACCCGCCGCGCCGCTGCCCGGTTCGTCACGAACGTCTTTGCCCAACGCTTGCGCGCAGAGTTCGGCGAAGTGCCCCAACGCCTGATCGAGTTGCTGCACTTGCGCGGGCGAAGCGCCTTTCTGCGGGCCGAAAATCGCCGAGGCACCGTGCGGGCCGCACAGCGGGTTGTTCACATCAGCGGCGATATCGAAACGCACCTGCGCCAGACGCGGGTCGAGTTCACTCATGTCCAGCTGCGCCAGTTGCGCCAACGCCAGACCGCCGGGCACCAGCGATTGATGCTGCGCATCGAGCAACTTCACGCCCAGCGCTTGCATCGCCCCAGCACCGCCATCGTTGGTCGCACTGCCGCCAATCGCCAGAATGACCCGTTGCGCGCCGGCATCCAGCGCTGCGCGAATCAATTCGCCAGTGCCGAAGGTGCTGCTGATGCAGGCATCGCGTTGGCCGAGCGGCACCAATTGCAGGCCGCTGGCCTCGGCCATTTCGATGATTGCCGTGTGGTTGTGTGGCAACCAGCCCCACGCCGCGTCGACCGACGCGCCCAACGGGCCACGCACACGAGTGCGGCGCAGTTCGCCTTCGCACGCGGCGAGGATCGACTCGACCGTGCCTTCGCCGCCGTCAGCCATCGGGCATTTGACCATCGTTGCCTGCGGCCAGACCTGAGCGAGGCCGAGGGCGATGGCTTCGGCGACGCCTTGGGCACTGAGGCTGTCCTTGAACGAATCGGGGGCGATGACGATCTTCATGGGAATTCTCCGGTTGCAATGCCCTTCATGCTGCCAGTCGGCCTGCGTATTGACGCCTGTCCGCTGCACAAGTGGCGGGGGCGTTTATTGTTCATTTTCACAAAAGGCTCTGCGGTGAATGTACCGCCGCCATCGCGAGCAGGCTCACTCCTACAGGGGAATGCATTCCAAATGTAGGAGTGAGCCTGCTCGCGATGGCGTCTTTGAAGGCGCCCAATCAATTCGGATCAGTCTGCGGCAGCAACTGCACCCCCAGATACAGCGCCAACATCCCATCCAGCCTGAGCGGATCAACCCCACTCAACTCGGCAATCCGCTCCATCCGATACCGCAAACTGTTGCGATGAATCCCCAACGCATCGGCACACGCCTGACTCTGGCCATCGTGCTCGCACCAACTGCGCAACGTCGCCAGCAACTGCCCGTTGGCGTCCTTGGCGATCACTTTGCGCAAGGGTTTGAGCAATTCGTCCAGTGCGTCGTCATTGCGGTGCCGCCACAACATCACCGGCAACCGATAGCGGTTCAACGTCAGCAGCCGTGAGTTCGGCAACACTTCCCGACCATAGGCGAGCAAATCACCGACGCGCCGATAACAACGGCGCAACCCCACCAGTCCATCGGCCTGCCCGCCCACGGCGATGCGCAGAATCTTCCAGCCCAGGCCATCGAGTTTTTCCAGCAGGCGATCATGCTCGACCTGCTGACTCGCCGGCCGACACCAGAGCAGTGACGACTTCGCCGAACTCACGCACCAGCTATCGGGATAACGCGAGATCAGCCAGGCACTCAGCGCCTCGACGGTTTGCCCCGGCCCATGTTCAAGTCCCAGCTCAAACAGATACGGCACCCGCGTCAATTGCGGTTTAAGCCCAAGTTGCTGCGCCTCATCGACCAGTCGCGGCGAGTCCCCTGCCTCGCTCAACAGCAATGCCAGCAAGTCATCACAACGCTGGCGCCGCCATTGCTGCTCGGCTTGCTGGTTGCGCTGGCCGACGAGCATTTCGGCGGTCATGCGCACCAGTTCGGCATAAGTGCGCAACTGCTCCGGTTCGCCGGTAATGCCGAGCACACCGATCAAGCGCTGATCGAGCAACAGCGGCAGGTTGATCCCCGGTTGCACGCCTTTCAAATGCACAGCGGTCTGCGCGTCGATCTCCACCACGCGCCCATTGGCCAACACCAGTTGCGCACCTTCGTGACGGGTATTGATGCGCTCCGGTTCACCGCTGCCGAGGATCAGCCCCTGGCTGTCCATGACATTGACGTTATAGGGCAAAATGGCCATGGCCCGGTCGACGATGTCCTGGGCGAGGTCGTGATCGAGTTCAAACATGATGGGCAAGATCCTTGAATAACGCGGCAGTCGGTTGTTCACCCGCACAGGGTCTGGCGGCAAACCCTGTGCTCAGGCACAAAGACAATCCGGCCAAAGGTGACCGAGACTCTCGGGGCGATCAACGTTACCCTTTGCATCGCAAAAAATCATAATAAAGAGAGAGCCGCTATGTCGCAGAGCGCCGCAGCTACCCAGACCATCGATGACGATAAAAACGCCGTCTACAAACGCATCACCCTGCGTTTGATCCCCTTCATTTTCATCTGCTACTTGTTCAACTACCTCGACCGGGTCAACGTTGGATTTGCCAAACTGCAGATGCTCGATGCACTGAAATTCAGCGAAACCGTGTACGGCCTCGGTGCCGGTATCTTCTTCATCGGCTACGTGCTGTGCGGCGTGCCGAGCAACCTGGCCCTGACCAGATTCGGCCCACGGCGCTGGATCGCCGTGATGATGATCACCTGGGGTACGTTGTCGACCTGCCTGCTGTTCGTCACCACCCCGACCGAGTTCTACACCCTGCGCCTGTTCACCGGTGCGGCCGAAGCCGGGTTCTTCCCGGGCGTCGTGCTGTACCTCTCGCAGTGGTTCCCGACCTTCCGCCGTGGCCGGATCATGGCGTTGTTCATGTCGGCGATCCCGGTGTCCGGATTGCTCGGCAGCCCGTTCTCCGGCTGGATTCTCAATCACTTCGCCGCAGGGCAAGGTGGTTTGGCCGGCTGGCAGTGGATGTTCCTGTTGCAAGGCATACCGACGGTGATCCTCGGCACCCTCGCCTATTTCCTGCTGAGCGACAGCTTCGCCAACGCCAAATGGCTGAGCCCGCATGAGCGTGCGGTGCTTGAGGCGGATCAGGCTGAAGACCTGGCGAACAAACCGAAAACCACCTCCGACTCGCTGTTGGCGGTGTTCAAGAACCCGGCGATCTGGGCGTTCGGCCTGATTTACTTCTGCATCCAGAGCGGCGTGTACGCGATCAACTTCTGGTTGCCGTCGATCATCAAGAACCTTGGCTTCAGCGATAACCTGGTGATCGGCTGGCTGAGTGCGATTCCGTATCTGCTGGCGGCGGTGTTCATGCTGGTCGTCGGGCGCTCGGCGGACTTGCGCAAGGAGCGTCGCTGGCATTTGGTGGTGCCGATGCTGATGGGCGCGATCGGTCTGGTGATCGCGGTGAATTTCGCGGCTAACCCGGCGATTGCGATTCTCGGTCTGACCATTGCCACCATGGGTGCGCTGACTGGCCTGCCGATGTTCTGGCCGGTGCCGACGGCGATGTTGAGTGCCGGTGCTGCGGCCGGTGGGCTGGCGTTGATCAACTCGATGGGGCAGATGGCTGGGTTCCTTAGCCCGTACCTGGTGGGTTGGGTCAAGGACAGCACGGGGTCGACGGATGCGGCGTTGTATCTGCTGGCGGGGGTGATTGTCGGCGGGAGTTTGCTGGCGTTGCGCATGACGCGGACGTTGCGGGTTTGAGTTTTTGATGCACAGGAGAACGGCCCTTTTTCAGGGCCGTTTTTTATTGGGGGTCCGGCTTGGGTTTTGTGGTGTTCTGGAGATCTTTTCCCCCTCACCCCAGCCCTCTCCCCCAGGGGGGCGAGGGGGAAAGGGAGCCGATTGCCGTGTTTTTCAAGATTTGAGTTCGACTCGCTATTGCACGTCGATGTTACTCGCTAAAACACCTCGGTCGGTCCCCTCTCTCTCAATGACGGCTTGGGGAAAGGGAGCAGATTTGGGTGCTTTTCAAGTCCTGAGTTCGACTCGGTATTGCACGTCGGTGTTGCTCGCTCAAACACCTCGGTCGGTCCCCTCTCTCTCAATGACGGCTTGGGGAAAGGGAGCAGATTTGGGTGTTTTTCAAGATTTGAGTTCGACTCGGTATTGCACGTCGGTGTTACTCGCTCAAACAACTCGGTCGGCCCCCTCTCTCTCAATGGGGAAAGGGAGCAGATTTGGGTGCTTTTCAAGTCCTGAGTTCGACTCGGTATTGCACGTCGGTGTTGCTCGCTCAAACAACTCGGTCGGTCCCCTCTCCCTCCGGGAGAGGGTTAGGGTGAGGGCTGTGTTTAGCCAATAATTCACTTTGCCGCATTGCACGATTCTGGTATTTGATTAACCCTTTCCCACCGACAAAAGGATTTCGGCATGAGCTTTCGCACACTCGGTCACTCGGGCTTGCAGGTGTCCACCCTCACCCTCGGCACGATGATGTTTGGCGAGCAGACCAGCGCAGATGATTCGCTGCGCATCATCAATAAGGCCTGGGATCAGGGCATCAATTTCATCGACACCGCCGACGTCTACACCAACGGCCGCTCCGAAGAGATCGTCGGTGAAGCGATTGCCCGGCATCGGCATGAATGGGTGCTGGCGACCAAGGTCGGTTTCGGCCCGGTGGACGGTGTGCCGAATCGCAGCGGTTTGAGCCGCAAACACATCTTCAATGGCATCGATGCCAGCCTGACCCGGCTCGGCACAGACTATCTCGACATCTATTACCTGCACCGCGAAGACCACAACACGCCGCTTGAAGTGAGCGTGTCGGCGATTGGCGATCTGATTCGTCAGGGCAAGATTCGCTACTGGGGCTTGTCGAACTATCGCGGCTGGCGGATTGCCGAGGTGATTCGCATCGCCGACAACCTTGGCGTTGATCGCCCGGTGATCAGTCAGCCGTTGTACAACATCGTCAACCGTCAGGCCGAGACCGAACAGATTACGGCGGCGCAAACCTATGGCCTTGGCGTGGTGCCTTACAGTCCGCTGGCCCGTGGCGTGCTCAGTGGCAAGTACGCGCCGGACGCAACACCGGACGCCAACAGCCGCGCCGGGCGTCAGGACAAGCGCATTCTGGAAACCGAATGGCGCGTGGAATCGCTGCGCATTGCCCAGCAGATTCAGCAGTACACCGAGCAGCGCGGCGTCGGGATAGTTGAGTTTGCGATTGCCTGGGTGTTGAACAACGGCGCGGTAACGTCAGCGATTGTCGGGCCGCGCACTGAGGCGCAATGGGATGCCTACAGCAAAGCGCAGACGGTGAAGATCACGGCGGAGGATGAAGCGTTTATCGACTCGCTGGTGACACCGGGGCATTCATCGACACCGGGGTTCAATGATGTAAGCCATTTTGTGACAGGCCGTAAACCCCGTCAGGCTTGAAGTAAGCAGATTGCGGGAGCAATACAAATCCATTGTGGGAGATTCTATGGTTCATGCCTAGCCCCTAAACGGCTTTGGGTGAGTATTCGCTCTGGTTTTTCAACAGAGCAAATACCACCCGGGCAAGCTTGCGGGCTAGTGCGACCAGTGCTTGGG
>Ga0157345_1000096_pt1 | contig 18513 bp, 16 predicted proteins | sample MOy3yng090410_FD_105398 | JGI IMG/M metagenome (GOLD analysis project Ga0157345, IMG submission 105398) | Arabidopsis rhizosphere microbial communities from North Carolina - M.Oy.3.yng.090410 | ecosystem: Host-associated > Plants > Roots > Rhizosphere | place: USA: North Carolina | collected... | reverse complement strand
CATTCTTTATCGGCGCTTGGGTGAAAGGAGGAGGGTGAAATCTCCCACGGTCTGTACTGCGCTAACAGTCAGAATCGAGCCTTGTCCCTCCTCCTCCCTTCAAGTCCTACCATACAAGCGAGCTTTATGGCGCTCATCAATATCCGGGTGTGAATGCAAAACCTGTAGGAGTGAGCCTGCTCGCGATGACGGAGGGTCAATCGACGAAGATGTTGACTGGGCCGGCGCCATCGCGAGCAGGCTCGCTCCCACAATGGATTTGGTGGTCATCAATATCTGCGGTGTACGCGAACCCTGTGGGAGCGAGCCTGCTCGCGAATGCGGAGTGTCAGTCAACATCGATGTTGGCTGATACGGCCTCTTCGCGAGCAGGCTCCCTCCCACAGGGTTTTGGGGTATCTGGAGAGCTAAGGATCAGCTCAGCACATAGTCCACAGGCTTCAGCGCCGGCGGTACTTCTGCACCCAGTTCGCTGAGGATGTCACGTTCGATGGTGCGCACCAGTGCATCGGTGGGCAGGTCGTTTTCGTCGCGGCCGAAGGGGTCTTCCAGTTCATCGGCAATCGCATCCAGGCCAAAGAAGGTGTAGCTGACAATCGCCGTGAACAACGGTGTCAGCCAGCCCAGCGGTTCAGCCATGGCAAACGGCAGCAGGATGCAGAAGAGATAAATCGTCCGGTGCAACAACAGCGTGTAAGGAAACGGCAGTGGCGTGGTTTTGATTCGCTCACACACCGCTTGCGCCTGGGTCAGGCTGGTCAGGTGATTGGCCAGCAGCATGTAGCGCCACTCAGTCAGCTCACCGTTTTGATGCAGATCGGAACACTGCTGACCGACTGTTTGCAGAATGCGCCCACTGTAATCTGGCGTCTGTGGATCGGGTTTCGGCATGATCCATTGGCTGCTCGCATCGGCCTCGCTTTCCTTGCGTAACCGCGCGTTCAACGCATGGGCGAAGCCGCACAGATTGAGCAGCAACGGCTTGCGCTCAGCCGATTCACGAATCACATGGGTTTCACGGATCACCGAGCGAATGTGCACGATCACTTCGCCCCAGGCCTTGCGCGCCTCGTACCAGCGGTCATAGCAGGCGTTGTTGCGAAAATTCATGAAGATCGACAGCGACAAACCGAGCAAGGTAAACGGCGTTGCGTTGACCTTGGTGAAGTTGCTCGGATGGAGGATTTCCACCAGCACGATAGCCGAAGCGAGCAGGGTGACCATCAACGTGCGCAGGGCGATGCGCTTGGCGATCGAACCCTTGAGGGTGAAGAGAATGGCGAACTGGTTGACCTTGGGTCTGATGATCATGCTGTGCGGTTCCGATAACCGATGAAACTGGCGGGATCAGCCGCCGGTCATGTTCATGAAGCGCACGACCTGAACATCATCGTTCACTTCGAAATTATGTCGATACGGCTTGAGTTTCATCGCCTCGACGATAGCTTTCTCCAGCCGCTGCGGTTGCCCCGGGTGGGCGCGCAGCACCGCTTTCAGATCCACCGAATGCTCGTTACCCAGACACAGTAGCAGGCGCCCTTCGACGGTGAGGCGAACGCGGTTGCAGGTGCCGCAAAAGTTGTGGCTGTGTGGTGAGATAAAGCCCAAACGAATCTCCGGCGCTTCCGCCAGCCGCCAGTAGCGCGAAGGGCCTTGGGTCGACTCCGCCGAGTCGATCAGGGTATAGCGCTCGGCAATCTTTTCCCGCACCTGCGCGCTGGAGAAAAATGACTCGGCACGGCTGTGTTCGCTGATGATCCCCAGCGGCATCTCTTCGATGAAAGAGACGTCGAGCTGGCGGTCGATCGCAAAGCGGACCAGATCGTTGATCTCCTGATCGTTGCGGCCCTGCATCACCACGACATTGAGTTTAGTGCGGGTAAAACCGGCCTTGCGCGCAGCATCGATGCCTTTGATCACCTGCACCAGATCGCCGGTGCGGGTCATTTGTTTGAAGCGCTGCGGATCGAGGCTGTCGAGGCTGATATTCAGGCGTTTGACCCCGGCGTCGAACAGCGGCGCCGCGAGTTTGCCCAGTTGTGAACCGTTGGTGGTCATGCACAACTCGCGCAGGCCGGGCAGGGCGGCGATCTGCTCACACAACTTGACCACGCCCGGACGGATCAGCGGCTCGCCACCCGTAAGGCGAATCTTGCGCGTGCCGAGCGCCACAAAGCTCTGCGCCAGTTGATAGATCTCTTCCAGCGTGAGGATTTTTTGCCGTGGCAGAAACTGCATGTCTTCTGCCATGCAATAGACGCAGCGGAAGTCGCAGCGGTCGGTCACCGACATGCGCAGATAGTCGACGCGGCGGTTGTAACCATCGATCAAGACACGCTCTGACATGACAGCCTCGCAGGAGTGAAAACCACTGTGGAAGGGGTTTGGTCAGCGCAGGTTATGGGCAACTTTCAGTGCCGTCCAATCACTGTTAATGAACAGCTGATTGATGCCGTCGATGATGAAGTTTTTTTCGCTGAAAGTTGTTTCTTTAGTTTCGCAAAGTCCCGTAAATAAAGGGTTTTTGGCCGTGATAGATGCTTTCGATAAGGCGGTCATTAATAGCGATTAGACAATGTTTTGTAACGGTTCATATCCTTGCCCCGGCAAACCCAACGACCACTTTGCAACCTTGCAAGTCGGCCGTCGCTGTTTAACCGAATCAGGTTCATGCCTGTGTGCATCGTCATGGAGAGTCCCATGTCACAAGTCGACCGTTACAAACCCTACAAAGGCGCCGCTGCCGGTTGGGGCGCTGTCATCAGCCTGACCAAGAGCTGGCTGGGCAGTGAAAACGCCTTGAAAAACATCCGTGCCATGCTCAAGACCAACCAGAACGGCGGCTTCGACTGCCCGGGTTGCGCCTGGGGCGAGGCGCCGGGCGCGAGCATGTTGAAGTTCTGCGAAAACGGCGCGAAAGCGGTGAACTGGGAAGCGACCGGGCGTTTGGTCGACCCGGCGTTCTTCAACAAGTACACGGTGTCGAGCCTGGCCGAACAGAGCGACTACTGGCTGGAATATCAGGGCCGCCTGACCCACCCGATGCGCTACGACGCGCGGGTCGACCGCTACGTGGAAATCAGCTGGGACGACGCGTTCGCGCTGATCGCCGATCACCTGAAAAACCTCAAATCGCCGCACGAGGCCGAGTTCTACACCTCCGGTCGCGCGAGCAACGAAGCGGCGTTTCTCTATCAATTGTTCGTCCGCGCGTTCGGCACCAACAACTTCCCCGATTGCTCGAACATGTGCCACGAGGCCAGTGCGGTGAGCATGAATGAGACCCTCGGCGTTGGCAAAGGCACCGTGGTCTACGAGGATCTGCACCACGCCGACGCTATTTTCGTCATCGGCCAGAACCCCGGCACCAACCACCCGCGCATGCTCGAACCGCTGCGCGAAGCGGTGAAGCGTGGCGCGCAAGTGGTGTGTATCAATCCGCTGAAAGAGCGTGGCCTGGAGCGTTTCCAGAACCCGCAGAACCCGCTGGAAATGCTCAGCAATGGCTGGGAAGCGACCAATACCGCGTACTTCCGCCCGGCGCTGGGTGGCGACATGGCGATGATTCGCGGCATGGTCAAATTCCTGTTGCAGTGGGAGCGCGAAGCGCAAGCGACTGGCGGCGAACCGGTGTTCGATCACGCGTTCATCGCCGAGCACACTACGGGGCTGGACAGCTATCTGGCTGAAGTCGAGGCAACAAGCTGGGAGCACATTCTCGAGCAGTCCGGCGTGCCGCTGCATGACATCGAACTGGCCGCGCGCATGTATGGCCGCGCCAAAAGCGTGATCATGTGCTGGGCCATGGGCCTGACCCAACACGTGCACTCGGTGGCGACCTTGCAGGAGGTCATCAACCTGCAACTGCTGCGCGGCAACGTCGGCCGCCCGGGCGCCGGGCTTTCCCCGGTGCGCGGGCACAGTAACGTGCAGGGTGACCGCACCATGGGCATCAACGAACTGGCGCCGAAAGACCTGATGGACGCGCTGCAAAAACGCTTCAACTTCGATGTGCCGCGCATGCACGGGCACAACACGGTGATGGCGATCGGCGCCATGGAACGTGGCGAAGCCAAGGTGTTCATCGGTCTGGGCGGCAACTTCGCCCAAGCCACGCCGGACACCCCGCGCACCCACGCCGCCATGCGTAAACTCGATCTGACCGTGCATATCGCGACCAAGCTCAACCGCAGCCATTTGGTCACCGGTCGCGACGCGCTGATCCTGCCGTGCCTGGGGCGTACCGACATCGACATCCAGGCCGAAGGCCCGCAAGGCGTGACCGTCGAAGACACCTTCAGCATGGTGCATTTGTCATTCGGTCAGTTGAAGCCGAAATCGGCACATTTGAAATCCGAGCCGGCGATCATTGCCGGGATCGCCGGCGCGACGCTGGGCAAGCACCCGATCGATTGGGAGTGGGTCGTGGGCGACTACGGGCGCATCCGCAACCTGATTGCCGATGTGATTCCGGGCTTCGAAAACTTCAATGAAAAACTGCTGATTCCGGGTGGCTTCCACCTTGGCAACGACGCTTCGGATCGGGTCTGGAACACCGAAAGCGGGAAAGCTCAATTCACTCCGTGCGTGCTGCCGGAGCACTTGATCAGCGAAGGCGTGCGCAACCTGCCGGTCAAGCCGCATCTGATTCTGCAAACCATGCGCTCCCACGATCAGTACAACACCACGCTGTACGGCCTTGATGATCGGTATCGCGGGGTTTACGGCATGCGCGATGTGATCTTTGCCAACCAACAGGACATCCAGCGTCTCGGTTTCGAACCGGGGCAGAAGGTCGATCTGGTGGCGCTGTGGGATGACGAACGTGAACGTCGGGTCAGCGGTTTCACCCTGATCGCTTACGACATTCCGGCAGGGCAGGCAGCGGCGTATTACCCGGAGACTAACCCTTTGGTGCCGCTGGAAAGCTACGGCCACCGGACCTACACACCGACCTCAAAATTCGTGGCGATCCGCCTCGAAGCCGCGAAGGTCAGCAACCTGATTCCGTCGTCGGTGGCGTAACCCGCCACTCATAAAAACACTGGAAACTTTACTGGCTGCAGGCGTTCACGTCTGGCGGTGGCCCGGGTTCGTGCTGCCGCTTTTCAGCCTGGATGAGGACATCATCATGTTCAATCTGGAGGCACTGGACCTGGCGCGAATTCAATTCGCGTTCACGGTTTCGTTCCACATTATTTTCCCGGCGATCACCATTGGCCTGGCGAGTTTCCTGGCGGTACTCGAAGGTCTGTGGCTGAAAACCCGTAACGACACCTACCGTGATCTCTACCATTTCTGGTCGAAGATCTTTGCGGTCAACTTTGGCATGGGCGTGGTTTCGGGACTGGTCATGGCGTATCAGTTCGGCACCAACTGGAGCGGCTTCTCGGATTTTGCCGGGAGCATCACCGGGCCGCTGCTGACCTATGAAGTACTGACCGCATTCTTCCTTGAGGCCGGGTTCCTTGGGGTGATGTTGTTTGGCTGGAACCGTGTCGGCCGGGGCTTGCACTTCTTTGCCACGGGGATGGTGGCCATCGGCACGTTGATTTCGACGTTCTGGATTCTTGCGTCCAACAGCTGGATGCAGACGCCGCAGGGCTTCAAAATCGTTGACGGGCGGGTGATGCCGCTCGACTGGCTGGCGATCGTGTTCAACCCGTCATTCCCATTCCGTTTGGCGCACATGGCGATTGCCGCGTTTGTGGCGACGTCGTTCTTCGTCGGTGCCTCGGCTGCCTGGCATTTGCTGCGCGGCAACAACACCGCGCCGGTGCGCAAGATGTTTTCCATGGCGTTGTGGATGGCGCTGATCGTTGCGCCGATTCAGGCAGTGGTGGGTGACGCCCACGGCTTGAACACGCTGGAACATCAACCGGCGAAGATCGCCGCCATCGAAGGGCACTGGGAAAACGCCGACAACGGTCCGACGCCGCTGGTGCTGTTCGGTCTCCCGGATATGGACGCGGAGAAGACCAAGTATGCGCTGGAGATTCCCTATCTCGGCAGCCTGATCCTCACCCACAGCCTCGACAAGCAGATCCCGGCGCTGAAGAGCTTCCCGAAGGAAGACCGACCGAATTCGACCGTGATCTTCTGGAGCTTTCGCGTCATGGCCGGGTTGGGGATGTTGATGATCCTCGTCGGTTTGCTCGGTCTGGCGTTGCGCCGGGGCGGCAAGCTTTATCAGCATCGCGGTTTCCAGCGTCTGGTGTTGTTGATGGGGCCGAGCGGCTTGATTGCGCTGCTGGCCGGTTGGATCACCACGGAAGTCGGGCGTCAGCCGTGGGTGGTTTATGGCTTGCTGCGCACCCACGACGCCGCGTCGCATCACTCGGTGGCGCAGATGAGCACGTCGCTGGCACTGTTCGTGGTGATCTATTTCACCGTGTTCAGCGTGGGCATCGGCTACATGATGAAACTGGTGAAAAAAGGCCCGCAGCCGCACCACGAACATCCGCCTGCGGGCGATGAATTGCAGACGCCGCGTCGACCGATTTCGGCGGCTATCACCCCTGTGAAGGAGCATTGAGTCATGGGTATTCAAGGTATCGATCTCTCGTTGATCTGGGGAGTGATCATCGCCTTCGGGGTGATGATGTACGTGATCATGGACGGTTTCGATCTGGGTCTCGGGATCCTGTTTCCGCTGATCCCGGACGAGCAGGAACGCGACGTCATGATGAACACAGTCGCGCCTGTCTGGGACGGCAATGAGACGTGGCTGGTGCTTGGCGGGGCGGCGTTGTATGGCGCGTTTCCGCTGGCGTACGGGGTGATTCTCGAAGCGCTGTACCTGCCGCTGATCCTTATGCTGTGCGGGTTGATTTTTCGTGGCGTGGCGTTCGAGTTTCGCTTCAAGTCGTCGCCGCAAAAACGCCATTGGTGGGACAAGGCGTTTATCGGTGGTTCGCTGCTGGCGACGTTCTCCCAAGGCGTGGTGATTGGCGCGTATGTGTCCGGGATCCCGGTGGTCGATCGGCAGTTTGCCGGTGGCGGTCTGGACTGGTTGGCGCCATTTCCGTTGGTGTGTGGCGTGGGCCTGGTGATTGCGTATGCGTTGCTTGGCAGCACGTGGTTGCTGGTCAAGACCGAGGGCATGCTGGAGTCGCGGATGCGTCTGTTCACCCGGCCGCTGGCCTTGCTGTTGATGGCGATGGTGCTGGTGATTGGCGTGTGGACGCTGCAACTGCATCCGGAGCTGGCGGCGCGTTGGTCGACCCACGGGCATCTGCAGGTGTTTGCCGGGTTGGTGGTGTTGGCATTGCTGGCGGTGTTCGGGTTGCTGCGCACGTTGCGTCAGCGGCATACGCACTGGCCATTCGTGTTTACGCTGGTGTTGATGTTGCTCGGTTACATCGGCCTGGCGCTGAGCATCTGGCCAAACATCATCCCGCCGTCGGTGAGCATTTGGGCCGCTGCGTCACCACCGTCGAGCCAGTTATTCGCGCTGATCGGCGCACTGTTCATCCTGCCGGTGATCCTGATGTACACCTTCTGGAGCTACTACGTGTTCCGCGGCAAAGTGAGGATTGGCGATGGCTACCATTGATTCGCGTGAAGTGAAAAGCAGTCGCTGGTACACGCGCCTGGGCTGGTTGCTGCTGATCTGGCTGGGCAGTGTGGTGTCGCTGGCGGTGGTCGCCAGTGTGCTGAAACTGGCGATGTATGCCGCGGGCATGCGGACCCATTGACCCCCCAAAAAAAACCGGAGCCTGGCTCCGGTTTTTTATTGCCGCCGATCTTGAGGTCACTGACTACCCCCTGTAGGAGTGGTGGTTGGAGAATATGTAAAAACCGCCGAACACTGTGGGAGCGAGCCTGCTCGCGAAGGCGTCAGGTCAGACAACGTTGATGTTGAATGAAAGGCCTCTTCGCGAGCAGGCTCGCTCCCACAGGTGTAGTGGTGTTTTTGATATGGGGTTTACTTCGCGCCGAACATCGCGGTCCAGTAGATCCCGGCACTGCTTTTCGGGTCGGTCGCGTAGGCGGCGCCGAGTTCCTGGTATTGCGGGTTCATCAGGTTGGCGCAATGGCCAGGGCTGGTGAGCCAGCCTTCGACGACTTTGTGCACGGTGTCTTGGCCGGCGGCGATGTTTTCGCCGACCAGTTGACCGCTGTAGCCGGCGAGTTCTGCGCGATCGCCCGGGGTGCGGCCGTCGCGGTCCTTGTGGTCGAAGTAATTGTTGTTGGCCATGTCGCGACTGTGATCCTGGGCGATCGTGCCCAGTGTCGCGCTCCAGGCCAGCGGTGCGGCAGCGGCGAAGGCCTGACCACCACACTGACGCGCTTGGCTGCGGGCGACGTTGAGTTCACTGAGCAATTTCTGCCCCTCACTTTGCGCATCGCCCAATTTGGCCGACAGCAGCGGTCGCGCCAGCACGATGCGCCAGTCACGGTCATCACGGCTGACACCGACATCGACGAACTGCGGATCGAGCACTACCTGACAGAAACTCTCCTTGATCGCCTGCATCGCCGACGCCGCATCGCGCGGGCCGTTAAGAGTGATCGCCTGCACATTGACCATCGGATAACTGGCGCTGGCCATGGCTTGCTGCAGATCGACAGCACCGGTGGCGCGTAATCTCAGGCGTGGATCTGCCGACAGCGGTGAGAGTTCATTCGATGCCTGCGACCCGCAACGCTGCGGTTGGCTGCGGTAGCTGTTGATCGACTCGATCAATTGCGATTCATCGCCGGCCAGCGCCGGGATGGCAAACACAATGCCCACGGACAACGCGGCAAGACGCAAAACGGATGGCATGAAGCGCATGGAAATCTCCCTGGAGCTGAATGCGCCCATGATGCGCGAAAGGCCCCCGGGGAGTGCAATGTCTTTTTTGTTCATTTACCCGGTTTTCTGCGCAACTTTGCCTCTGGTTTTGCCGTCTACACTCACCGAAGAGCCCGGAAACCGGGTGTCTCCCCTACGTAACACCTTGCCCGACTCGGGCGCTGCCGGAAGAACAGACATGGGATTGAAAGGCTGGGCGGGTTGTCTTGTATTCACCCTGTTGGCAGGCTCTGCATGGGCCACCGATCAGGCCCCGATCAAAGCGAAGGCTGAAGAAAAAGCCCAAGTGCTGGAAGAGAAAGCGGCGGACAAAGTCAGCGCCGCGCCGGCGCCGAAAACCGAAGCGATCACCCCGACCGAAGTTCAGGCGGTCGACCCGGCCGGCGCGGCACCGCTGGATGATCCGATCACCTGTCTGGCGCGCAGTATCTATTGGGAAGCCAAAGGCAAAGACACGCCGGAAATGGAAGCGGTGGCCAGTGTGGTGATGAACCGCCTCGGCCACGAAGGCTTTCCCGACACGGTGTGTGCCGTCGTCAAACAAGGTTCGGAAAGCAAGAGCTGCCAGTTTTCCTGGTGGTGCGACGGGCGGCCGGATCAGGTCAAGGAAGATGCCGAATACACGCTGGCCAAGGATATCGCCCGCAAAGCGCTGAACCGCCAGCTCAAGGATCGCACTAACGGCGCGCTGTATTTCCATGACCGTAATGTTCATCCGAGCTGGGCCAAGGAATACCGCAGAACCGCTGAAACGAAAAAATTTCTCTTCTACAAACCTGCCGGCGGCGACGCGCGTTAAGCGCAGACTTGCCGCACACATTCGCGCAACCAGCGATGCGCCGGGTCGGCGTCCATGCGCGGGTGCCAGAGCATCGACACGCTGATGTCCGGCATCGCGAAGGGCAGGGCAAAACTGTGCAGGCCCGTGCGCAGTTTGCTGGTGTGACGTTGTGGGACCGTGGCGATCAGGTCGGATTCACGCACCAGCGTCAGCGCCGCCGAGAAACCGCCGAATGAAGTGACGATGTCCCGCGTCAGTCCGAACGCGAGTAACGCTTCGTCGACCGGCCCGCTGCTGCGTCCGCGCCGTGAAATGAGAATGTGCTCGCCGCCGGCAAAGCGCTTGCTGGTGATTTTCCCCGCGCTCAACGGATGCCCCTCACGCACCACACCGATCCATTGATCCTGAAACAGGATGCGGCTGTGCAGCGTCGGGTCGGTGCTGTCGTCGACCACGCCGGTTTCCAGATCGACGCGGCCTTCACGCAGCGGCGTGCTGTCCTTGTCGGCTTTCTGCACAAAGCGCAGGCGCACGCCGGGTGCTTCGTCGGCGATGCGCGCGAGCAGGGCGGCGGCGAAGGTTTCGACAAAGCCGTCGGTGTTGCGCAGGGTGAAGGTGCGTTGCAAACGGCCGGGGTCGAGCACTTCGGCGGGCCGTAAAACCGCTTCGGCGTCTTGCACCAGATGACTGACCCGTTCGCGCAACTCGAGTGCGCGCGGCGTTGGCACCAGGCCACGCCCCGCGCGCACCAGCAACGGATCGCCCGTGGTTTCGCGCAGACGGGCGAGGGCGCGACTCATGGCCGACGGGCTCAACCGCAGGCATTTGGCGGCGCGGGCGACGCTGCCTTCACGCAGTAACACGTCGAGGGTGATCAGCAGGTTCAGGTCCGGCGCAGTCATGACATGGCGTTCCATGCAGGTATTGAGTGCAAAGCATGCGTCTTGCGCCGTGTGTTGTCGAGGCTCAGGCTATGACGCATCACCTATGCGTTGCGAGCCGATCATGCCCCGAGAACCCTTGAGCAGTCCCGCCCGATGGGCGCTGACCAGTCTGGCCTTGTCGATGTTGATGCCGTCACTGGACACCAGCATTGCTAACGCCGGGTTGCCGATTCTGGCGACGGCGTTTGATGCGACGTTTCAACAAGTGCAATGGATCGTGCTGGCTTATCTGCTCGCGATCACTACGTTGATTGTCAGTGTCGGGCGTCTGGGCGATGGTTTTGGACGGCGGCGATTGCTGCTGATCGGGATCGGCATTTTCACCTGCGCTTCATTGGCCTGCGCCTTGGCACCAGGACTGGGTTGGCTGATCGGCGCACGGGCGGTGCAAGGTGTTGGCGCGGCGATCATGTTCGCCTTGACGGTGGCGCTGGTGGCCGATGCGGTGCCGAAGGCGCGGGCGGGCAGTGCGATGGGCTTGCTGGCGACGATGTCGGCGGCGGGCACCAGTCTTGGGCCGTCGCTGGGTGGGCTATTGATGACGCATGTCGGCTGGCAGGCGATTTTTCTGCTCAACGTGCCGTTGGGTTTGCTCAATATTTGGCTGGTGTACCGCTTTTTGCCAGCGGATCGGGCCGCAGGGCCGCGTGTCGGGTTCGATTATTCTGGCAGTGCGGTGCTGGTGTTGACGCTGGCGGCCTATGCGCTGGCGATGACGCTCGACGGTTTCACGTTGCCGCTGCTGCTGGCCAGCCTGGGCGGCGCGGGGTTGTTTTTCATGATCGAGAAGAAGGCCAAGGCGCCGCTGATTCGCTTGTCACTGTTCGCTGAACGGCGATTGAGCAGCAGCCTGGCGCTGACGTTGTTGGTGACCACTGTGATGATGACCACGCTGGTGGTCGGGCCGTTTTACCTGAGTCGCGGATTGGGCCTCAGCAGTGCCGTGGTCGGCTTGGCGTTATCGGTCGGGCCGTTGTTGTCTGCGTTTGGCGGTGTGCCGGCCGGGCGTCTGGTGGACCGCTTCGGCGCTCGGCGCATCGTGCCGGGCGCGTTGCTCGCCATGGCCTGCGGTTGTTGCTCGTTGGCGCTGTTGCCGATGAGTCTGGGGTTGCCCGCCTATTTGCTGCCGATTGCAGTGGTCGCCGTCGGCTATGCGCTGTTTCAGGCGGCGAACAACAGCGGGTTGATGGCCGGCGTCCGTCAGGAGCAGCGCGGTGTGGTTTCCGCGATGCTCGGGCTGGCGCGCAACCTCGGCTTGATCACCGGGGCAGCGGTGATGGGCGCGGTGTTTGCACTGGCGGCGGGCGATCCGACGCAAGCGCCGGCGGCGGCCATTGGCAGTGGATTGCACATCACTTTTGGCGTCGCGGTGGCGTTGATGCTCATGGCTTTGATCATAAGCCGAGCGCAGTTCAACTGTAGGAGTGAGCCTGCTCGCGAAGAGGCCGGCAATACCAACATCTCCAGTGACTGACACAGCGCTTTCGCGAGCAGGCTCGCGAAGAGGTCGGCACAGCCAACATCTCCGGTGACTGAAACAGCGCTTTCGCGAGCAGGCTCGCTCCCACAGGGGATCGATTGGATCAGTAGATCTTCAGCCGAACCGAGATCAAGTGTGGGAGCGAGCCTGCTCGCGAAGAGGCCGGCACAGCCAACATCTCCGGTGACTGAAACAGCGCTTTCGCGAGCAGGCTCGCTCCCACAGGGGATCGGGTTAATCAGCAGAACTTCGACCGAACCGAGATCAAATGTGGGAGCAAGCCTGCTCGCGAAGGGGTCGGCACAGGCAACATCTCCGGTGACTGAAACAGCGCTTTCGCGAGCAGGCTCGCTCCCACAGGGGATCGGGTTGATCAGTAGATCTTCGGCCGAACCGAGATCAAATATGGGAGCGAGCCTGCTCGCGAAGGGGGCGGCACAGGCAACATCTCCGGTGACTGAAACAGCGCTTTCGCGAGCAGGCTCGCTCCCACAGGGGATCGATTTGATCGGTAGATCTTCAGCCGAACCGCGATCAAATGTGGGAGCGAGCCTGCTCGCGAAGAGGCCGGCAGAGGTAACATCTCCGGTGACTAACACTCCGCTTTCGCGAGCAGGCTCGCTCCCACAGTGAATCGGGTTGATCAGTAGATCTTCAGCCGAACCGAGATCAAATGTGGGAGCGAGCCTGCTCGCGAAGAGGCCGGCAATACCAGCATCTCCGGTGACTGACACTCCGCTTTCGCGAGCAAGCTCGCTCCCACAGGGGATCGGGTTGATCAGTAGATCTTCGGCCGAACCGAGATCAAGTGTGGGAGCGAGCCTGCTCGCGAAGAGGTCGGCACAGGCAACATCTCCAGTGATTGATACACCGCTTTCGCGAGCAGGCTCGCTCCCACAGGGGAAAAGTGGTGATGTTCAGTCCCGAGATTGCCGGGCGGGGAAAAACAGTTCGAAGCAGGTGATGCCATCGGCACTGCTGGCGCTGTAGCGGCCTTGATGCAATTGCATGATGGTCGCGACGATCGACAGGCCCAAACCGTTGGATTGCGCCGAGCGCTCACGGGACTGATCAACGCGGTAGAAGCGTTCGAACAGCCGCGCCAGATGTTCCGGTGCAATGGTTGCGCCGTGGTTGCGCACCCGCAAATAACTGCCGTCCGGCTCGGCAATCGCTTCCACCTGCACCGTCGAATCCGCCGCGCCGTACTTGATCGCATTGGCACACAGGTTGGCCAACGCGCGGCGCAACAGCATCGGCTCGGCCCAGATCACACCGCTGCCGCGCGCCTCGATGCACACGCCGACATCCGCCGCGAGGCCTTCAAAATAATCGGCAATACGCTGCATCTCATCCGCCGCATCCAGTTCCTGGCGCTGACTCAAGGCACTGGCCGGATCGGTGCGCGCCAGAAACAGCATGTTGTCGAGCATCCGCGTCAGGCGTTCCAGTTCTTCGACGTTGGAGGCTAGCAACTGCTGGTAGGCCTCGATGCTGCGGTGCTGCTGCAGCGCGACCTGAGTTTCGCCGAGCAGATTGTTGATCGGCGTGCGTAACTCATGGGCCATGTCGGTGGACACCTGACTCAACTGCGCAAAGCCCTTGGCGAGCCGGTCGAGCATGGCATTGAACGCCTCGATCATCGGCAGCAATTCCCGTGGGGCGCCGTGACTGTCGAGGCGTTCGCCGAGGTTGCCGACGCCAATACCGTGGGCGTGTTTTGCCAGTCGCCGCAACGGCAGCAACCCGCGATACACCAGCAGACAACCCACCACCGCCAGTAACAGCGCCGCCAGCGAGGCCAGGCCATAAACACTCAAACGGTAATTGGCGAGCATCGCCGTGCGCTCGCTCATCAGGCGCCCAGTGGTGACTTGCAAACTGCCCAGCTCACCGGAATCGATACTCGCTGCCACCGCCGAAAACGGTACGCCGTCGACACTTGGCAGATGCTGCACGTCCTTTAGCGTCATCGCCTGGTCGATGGGCACCGCCGGCAGCATCGGCGGCCTCAGATTGCCCGGATTGACCACCAGCAGCGGCGGTTGCCCCGGCGCGCCGATGGTCAGCAGTGCTTCGCGGTTGCCGAGCATGTTCTGGAACAGCGCCGGTTTGTTCTTGATCAGCTCCAGGGTATTGCTGTCATTAAGGAACGTGCGCAATTGATCGACGCGACTGACCAGCGCGGTGTCATCACGGCGGATCAACTGTTGCTCCAGTTCGTTGTACAGCGCGGCACCGAGGCCCGCCAGCGAAGCGAAGGCGAGCAGGGCGAACACCAGCGCCAGGCGCAGGGTCAGCGAATACGCGCGTCGGCTGCTCATGGCTGCGTATCGAAGCGATAGCCGATGCCACGCACGCTGTGGATCAGCTTGAGCTGGAACGGGTCATCGATCTTCGCCCGCAAGCGGCGCACGGCGACATCGACGACGTTGGTGTCGCTGTCGAAATTCATGTCCCACACCCGTGAGGCGATCAGCGAACGCGCCAGCACCTGCCCGGTATGCGTGGCGAACAATTGCAACAACGCAAACTCCTTGTTGGTCAGGGTGATGCGCACCCCGGCGCGCGTCACGCGGCGCTTGAGCACGTCGATCTGCAGGTCGGCCACTTGCAGTTGTTCGTCTTCATGGATCGGCCCGCGCCGGGTCAGGGTGCGCAGACGCGCCACCAGTTCGGCGAAGGAAAACGGCTTGATCAGGTAATCGTCGGCGCCCAGTTCCAGGCCTTTGACGCGGTCAGCGATATCGTCGCGGGCGGTGAGGAACAATACCGGCGTGTCGGCCTCCTTGCGCAACCGGCGCAGGACTTCCCAGCCATCCATTTTCGGCATCATCACATCGAGCACGATCACATCGAAACTGTGTTCCAGCGCCAGGTGCAGCCCGTCGGCACCGTCGCGGGCGAGGCTGACGCTGTAACCCAGTTCCTGCAAACCGTTGAGCAGGTAGTTGCCCGCCTTGGGTTCGTCTTCGACAACCAGAATATTCATCGATCAGTCTCAATGGTCATTGATGCAGCCGCTGCCTTGTACCTGATAGTCCAGCACATGTTCGCGGCCCTGATGGTCGAGGTAATTCAATTGCGCCGGGACCACGCCACACGCTTGTGAAATATCGGTGCTGGACAGGACTTTGTCGACATCGAGATTGACGTAGAAGCCGGATTTGTCATGAATCACGGCGGTGTCGGGCATGTTCGCGGCGAACACGCTGCCGGTGGCGAGGAGGGCGGTGAAGGCGAACAGGAGGCTTTTCATGGTCAGTCACTCAGTGGTCAAAGTTGATCGGCATTGGCGCCGGGACAACTTCAGGCTACCGAGCGATCCGCACGGCAAACCGACAGCTGAATGACAAAGTTGTAATGAAGCGTGGGGCTGACAGAGATCAAATGTAGGAGTGAGCCTGCTCGCGATAGCAGTGTGTCAGGCACCATCTGTGTTGGCTGACACACCGCATTCGCGAGCAGGCTCACTCCTACAGGGGATTTGTGGTGGTCGGTCAGCTCGCGTGGGTATTGAGAATGCTCGCCACCTGTTGCGGCTGGCAGTTGAGGTACGGCGACGACTTCAGCCAGCGCTGATCCGGGTACCACGAAAACATGAACTGGCCATTCTTCAACCGGTCGATCACCTGCTTGGCGATCTGCGGCCGTACCGCCGGGCAGCCCTGACTGCGGCCGATGCGCCCCTGTTTCTTGCTCCACAACGGGTTCACATAACTGGCGGCGTGAATGACGATGGCGCGATCGCGAGCCATGTCATTGAAGCCCGGCTCCAGACCGTCCATGCGCAGCGAATAACCGTGGGTGCCGCTGTAGCTTTCCTGGGTGCGGAACAGGCCAAGACTGGACTGGTAGCTGCCTTCGACATTGGAAAACTGCGTGGCGAAGTTTTCCCCGGAATTCGAACCATGGGCAACCAGATCACGCAGTACCAATTTCTTTTTGCTGAGATCGAAGATCCACAGACGGCGTTCGGTGGACGGTTGCGAATAATCGATGATCGCCAGGTGGCGGGACGGTTTCGCACCGTTGTTGACCGCGCATTGCATGGCGTTCAACGCACCTTTCAGCGCTTGGGGATTGAGTTCTGGCGCGGCGTGCGCGAGGCTGGTGTAGAGAACCGGCGATGGTTTGCCGGCAGCAAAAACGGGACTGGACACCACGACAAGGGTCGCGGTGGTCAACAGAAGTCGGCGCAAAAACGTCAACATTTTATAAAGTGTCCTCACTTGCTACTTATTTGGCACTTTGGCTCCTGACTCCCAGTCAATACCCGCAAGCCCGTTGATCGAGCCTGACTCTCAAGCGCACCTGATGTAAGGTTGGCCATCATCTGGACGGCCATGGATTGGAGTAAAGCAGTTGTTCAAAAAGTACGCATGCTACTTGAGCATTTGTTTGCTCGCTGCGCCGTTTGTCGCTTGTGCCGATGAGCCGTTGCCGCCGCTGGAGACACTGCCAACGCCACCGGCCGAGATGCCGGTCGAGCCGCAAAGTCCGTTGCAGGCTGTATTGATCAGTCTGGCGCAGTCTTGCCCGGCGATTGCCGCACAGCTCAACGGCCCGGCGCTGACGCAATTGCAGGCGTTCTACCAGCAGCAGGACTGGATGCCCGTGTGGGCCAGTGAGTCGGCACGATTGCCGGTGTTGCGCGCGCAATTGCAGCTGTTGGCCGATGATGGTCTCAATCCAAAGCGCTATCCGGTCGCGACCACGGCGCCGCAGGATGGCGAGTTGTGTGCCGACATCGACATCAGCCGCAACTACCTCCAGGCCCTGCAGGATCTGCATTACGGAAGCCTGCTGCAATCACACTTCGAACCGCTGTGGCATGCCGACGCCAGCCCGCGTGACCGTCAGGCGGAGTTGTTGGCGATCGCCGTACCGGGCATGCACGACATTCCCGCCGCGTTTGATCTGGCCCGTCCGCGTCTGGCGCAATATCAGGACCTGCGTCAGCTGTACGCGGCGCAACGGCTCAAAGCCTTGCCGCAATGGCAATCGGTGGGCAGCGGACCGCTGTTGCGCCCTGCCATGGAAGACAAACGCGTGCCGGAACTGGCCCAGCGCTTGTACAGCGAGGGCTACCTGGCCCATGCCATCGGCACACCGGGTAATGCTTATGACGGCGCGCTGGTCGACGCCGTAAAGAGTTTTCAGGCCAATCATTCGTTACAGGCCGACGGCGTGGTCGGGCCAGGAACGATTGCCGAACTTAACATCAGCCCGCTGATTCGCCGTGAACAATTGCGCGTCAACCTTGAGCGCTTCCGCTGGATGGCTCAGGACATGGAACCCAATGGCCTGCTGGTCAACGTCGCCGCCGCTGAGTTGACGCTGTATCAGGGCGGCGTGCCGGTGTGGCAGACCCGCACCCAGGTCGGTCGCGCGGAACGCCAGACGCCGTTGCTCAAATCGCGGGTCACGCGCCTGACCCTGAACCCGACCTGGACAGTGCCGCCGACCATCTGGAAGGAAGACAAGCTGCCGGCAATCCGCAAGGACCAGACCTTCCTCAGCCGGCAGAACCTGCAAGTGCTCGACGCCAACGGTCAGCCGCTGGCGGCCGCGGATATCGACTGGGACAACCCCGGCAACATCATGCTGCGTCAGGACGCCGGGCCGCGTAATCCGTTGGGGCAAATGGTCATCCGCTTTCCGAACCCGTTCTCGGTGTACCTGCACGACACGCCGAGCAAGGCGCTGTTCGAAAAAGGCCCGCGTGCTTTCAGTTCCGGCTGCGTCCGGGTCGAGCATCCGATGCAACTGCGCGATCTGCTGCTCACCCCGGCGGAAAAGGCCCGCACCGAAACCCTGCTGGCCACCGGAACCACCCACGAATTTCGTCTGTCGGCGCCGGTGCCGATCCTGATGACCTACTGGACAGCGCAGGTCGACAGCAGCGGCCGCGTGCGTTACTCACCGGACATCTACAGCCGTGACAGCGCCTTGCTCGTCGGGCTTGACCGGGCGCACTGAGCCTTAGCGGGTGCTTCTGTTCCAGAACACCCGCGCCAGCCACGCATCGACACTCAATTTGCCCGCCCCGGCGAACACCAGCGGCAGCAGCGCGGCCAGGTAAATCGCCGGCAGCTTGAAGTTGCCGAAGCCTTTGTTGGTGATCGCATAACCCTGCGCCAACTCGCTCAGTGATGACCAGTCGGCAGGCCAGTGCACGGCAGCGGTGGCGACGACGGTGACCACAATCAGCGAAATCGCTGAGATCCGCGTGCCGAGGCCGACCAGAATCGCCAGCGCGCAGATCAGTTCGGCCCACATCGACAGCTCCCAGTTCAGCGTTGCCGGTAGGTGGTCGAAGGGGAAGGGGAATTTGTCCTGGATGTCTTCAAACCAATTCTGCCCGTTGAATTTCTCCAGCCCGGTGATCTGGTCAAACGATACTGGACACGGTTATAGGGTTTTACCCTTTTTCATGCCGCCAGGGCCTCCATGTCCACCGGAGTTCGGTAGCCATTGTGACTGTGCAGCCTGATCCGATTGTAAT
>Ga0157345_1000086_pt1 | contig 19741 bp, 22 predicted proteins | sample MOy3yng090410_FD_105398 | JGI IMG/M metagenome (GOLD analysis project Ga0157345, IMG submission 105398) | Arabidopsis rhizosphere microbial communities from North Carolina - M.Oy.3.yng.090410 | ecosystem: Host-associated > Plants > Roots > Rhizosphere | place: USA: North Carolina | collected... | reverse complement strand
GCTGTTGATGCTGAAGAATTTCACGTCTACGATCCATTTGGGGCTGTGTCCTTGGTTTGTCGGGGTGTGTTCGCAACTATCACCGTAGACCAAGACCAGCCCTTCTTCATTTTTTGCTTTCAGATCAGGTGGTTAGCTGTTAAGTAAGTGCCATTCAAATCCGACACCTTTTATTGGGTGTCGGATTTTTTTTGCGTGGATGAAATGTTTGTAGGGTGCAGGGTTTTGATTTGTAGGAAGGTTCTGAATGAGTGCGTGATCATGCGAGGTTAAGGAGGTTATGGTTTTTCTGGCATGTTTACATGGCGTGGTGGTTGATCGGAGGTCGTTTTTGATTGTCCGTAGAGCTTGATTTTTTAGGCGATAGCTATGTGAGGGAGCGGACTGTGCAATTAAAGGATCTTCGGTGTTTTTTTCGTGTTTATTGTCTAATTCTTGCTTCCTCCTTTTCCTGGAGTGTAATGGTCGTAAGCTGTATTGGTCAGTTTATAAAGCTTGAGGGGAACGTGGTTTGGGTCGTGTTTTTGGTTGTTTTTGTTCTATTTGCCTTGTATGGTTTTGCTTTTTCTGTTCCATCGCTTCGCAATATACTCGATGGGAAAGTGATCGAGGAAAAGCACTATAATTTACGATGGGTGTTAATCGAAATGGTCTTTTTGTCTATGATATTGGCTATTGCTTTTGTTCCTTTTATGATGGGGTTCGATTTTTTTAATGGTTTTTCGTACTGGGTAATAGCGTTTTTTCTGTTCGTATTATTTTTTGGATTGTTTTGCTATTTAAGCTTTTTTCAATGTTCGTTTCGCTCTCGCCGTTGACGGAATAGTTTTTAATTTTTTGGTTCTTTAGCTAATTGGGAGTGTGAGTGGTAATATGTTAATTCGAGAGTTTGGTGTTATTATTGGTCTTTTTATTGTAACTCTCCTTCTCAGTGCGCTGTATAGTGCGTTACTGGTGCATAATTTGGAAAAGGTTGTTCCTCTGGGTGGTGTTGTCAGAAAAGTTGTTTTAGGTATTATTTTTTTGGAATGTTGTTTATTAACTTTCGTTATTTTTTTGTTGGGGAGCTTGCGGAGTGGCTTGGTCGAGATGCAGCGATAGAAGAAACTCCAGTAATCGTCGGCTATATTTATATTTTTGTTTCCGCATTGTTTTGCGCTGAGATTGTTGTTCAATTCATCGTTCAATTTATCGGTGGCGGGTTCGATTTTACCGACCTTCATCGTGGCATCATAGGTGTAGTGGTGTTTGTAATAATTTTTATTTGGCTCTGGTTGCGCACGATAGATTTGTGATGGTGCTAGTTTGTTTTTGGTGTGGGTTTGTGTTGTCTTTGTCTGTCATGCTTTTTATTGTAAGTGAGTTGATCAGGGCTTCAAAAGCTAAGGCCAATTTCCCCATCTGGTTGTAGGCGTGTTCATAATTCAAGGGGTCTCGAATAAACAGTTCAGTTGAGTTGGCTTTTCGAGTCAGCCTAAATAAACCTATTATAGATAGGCTCAAGTCAGCCGAGTAATAACTTATGTTTCCATTGTTTTTTCCTAGGTAATATTGATAGAGCTGCCTAGTAGGGCCGGTGACACCCTCTTTGCCCGGGCCGTTGTAAATATTCCCTAGACCCTCGTAAATATTGTTGATGCCATGGGCGTAATAAGCCACCCCCAATGGCAGGTTGATGCCTCGCCGCTGTCCCATCGTTATCGTGCCTGTTTGTATTTGCATTACTCCTGCCGCTACGCCAATGCCATTTTGCGTATAGAACAGTATTTTTTCCGATAAATCAGCATACTCAGCTTTCAGTCCCTGCAACCCTTGCTTCGCACTAATAACACCTTCATCCACCGCCCGAATAATCTCATTCGCATAAGCCGACACGATTTCGCCAAACTTGAGTTGGCTGAAACTGTCGTACAACTGGGTCGCGCCAATCTGGCAGCCGAAAGCGACCAGGTCTGACGCGGCACGGGTAACGTCGTTAATGTCGCATGAGTCCTCATTCATCGTTATTTCCCCACGTGCTGTGGCCGCACGTGCCCGCTTGAATATGTGTCCAACTGATTTCGCGATAAGTGAACGACACCAGTTCCTGTGGTTCTGCGTCATTGAGGTGAATGGCGTGGGGTACTTGAAGGTTGATGTGGGCGACTTTGGCGCCGGTTATGTGGATTTTGAAATATTTATCTTGAGTGCCGGCGGGCGAGGTTCGGTAGAAAAATATTGTGCATTCCAGCACTTCGCGTTCGTGAAGTGCGGCGGACAGTAGAGGGGAGGATTTGTCGATGTTCTTGGTGATCATGATTGGCAGGTGTTGGCCTCGGTCGGCACCCACGCTGCCGTTATTGCCGGCGGTCATGTTGTGTGAGTAGGCCAGCACCATGATTTCATCCAGATGGCCCAGCTGGCATTTGTTGCCGATTGAACTAGTGTCGGAACATCCGCCGGAGATCAGTCCTTGTCGGTTTCCGGTGATAGTCATGTAACTGTGATTGGCCATGGATGCTCTGCTTTATTGGCAAGTTAGTCTTGTCTGCAGAGTAACCGCCAACTAAAGCCAGGACCGAGAGGCAGAGTGTCGCTGTTTTTGAAACTCAGACGGGTCTTACAGGGGCGGTAGAAAGTCAGGAAGTGAATGTTCTGAAGTGCCGCAAGGTTATGGTCGGTTTTGGGGCCGCTTCGCAGCCCAGCGGGAGCAAGCCCCCTCGCCACACGGGTGTTTCCTACGAAGTTTTCAAACATCGAAATGGCCAGAGCCTTTTGCGCGATTACCATTCGTCCGACACGCCGCACCTTCGCCGCACACCTTCTTCCAATGCTGTAACTCCCCACACAAAGGAAGAGCCACCATGTTGAACCATAAAATCGCGGTGTTAACCCTCGCGGCGTTGCTGTCCGGCAGTTCGCTGTGCGCGATTGCGGCTGGCGAAACGCCGACTCCGACGGCTAACGACGGCAACAGCCAGACGCGTGAACCGGCGTCCCCAGCCACCAATGCCGACCCGGATGCCAATTCGCTGCCCAAGGGGGGGGATGGTGGCAAGACCGACAATGGGCCGGTGCCTTCCGCCTCCAAGCCCAGCCCTGCGGGTCAACCGTCCGGTAGCAGCAATGGTGGTAATGGCGGTGGTTAAGGGGATATTGCGCACTAAGGAGCCCGGTTTTTTAAGCCGGGCTTTTCTTTGTCTGTCGCAAGCATGGATATCAGTCGTTTACTTCGCCTTCCAATGCCCGCCACCATTCTCACAATCAATCCGCGCCTGCGCCAAATGCTCCACGTCGTAGTAATACGTGGTCACTTGGGCGTTGTCGGGGATGTTCAATGCCTTGGCATTCTTGTCTTTGCTGGTGGAGTGCGGATTGGCCAGGGATTCCTGGGTGATCGTGGCGATACACGAGGCCTGGTAGTGATCGGCGCAGTGTTCGACCTTGGTTTTCGTGCTGCTCAGCATGTCTTTACTTTCGTTGCTGCACGACCAGTCAATTGAGTTGACCGGCATGCCTTCGTATTCATAACAACTGTGGGTCTCCACCGCTGGCACCGAGGCGCTGGAGGATTGGGTCTGCACGTCGCAGCCTTCGGCCATGACGCAGGTGGGGATGATGGCGAAGGTGGCGATCAGAAGCAGGAAGCGAATGTTCATCGGGGTTTCCTCTTCAAAGGCGCCGTGTCTGATCGATGATGTTGGCGCTTTATAGTTTCGAGACGGCGGGGAGGAGGGAGGTTCCATCGGGTTTTTGATTTGCTCCTATCGCGTACACTGCGAAACAATCGGAAACATTCAGCACCCAAGGATTGGAATATTGCCCATGATTGAAATCGGCAGCCGCAATAACGCGCACCCCTCGCAGCATCCATTCCACGACATCTATCTGTTTCACATTGACCCTGCCAAGCCAGACACGCCTTTCTGTTTCGAACAGTCGATGTCCGGCGGGCATATGGAGCATGGCGGTGCGCGATGGTTGGCGCTGGATGAGCTGGACGCCTGGCCGGGAGAGTGGCGCGAGCATCTGAAAAAGGCTGATTGCGCGTGGGTTGCCGAGTTGATCGATGCGCATCCAAAAGCCGATCAGGCCACATTGGTGACGCTGATTCTTCAGCGTCATTCCGGGCCAGCGAAGCCAGTCGGGCGTCTGAGGGCAATCGGCAACTGGCTCAAACGCAACATCCACGTCGGCGGCCGCTACGGCGTTTAACCCACGGAGACTCCCATGACCCAGACCCTAGAACGCGCTATCGCCATCGCCGCCACGGCCCATGCCGGGCAGGTCGATAAAGGCGGTGCGCCGTACATTCTGCATCCGCTGAAGGTTATGTTGCGCATGAGCATGCTGGAAGAACGCATCGTCGCCGTGCTGCACGATGTGGTTGAGGATTGCGGTGTCAGCCTCGATGACTTGCGCAAGGAAGGTTTCAGCGAAGAGGTGCTGACGGCGATTGAGTCAGTGACCAAAGTGCCGGGCGAATCCTATGAAGACTTCGTCGACCGAGCCGCGCAGAACCCGATCGGTCGGGTGGTGAAGCTGGCGGATCTGGAAGAGAACAGCGACCTGTCGCGAATTGCTTCGCCGAGCTGGGAGGATCTGGAACGGGTCGAAAAATACCGCCGGGCAATGGGACGGTTGCGCGGTTAACAGGGGATTGCCCGCTCAGGTCATTTCCCGATCGATTTACTGCCATGCAAGGCACAGAGGGAGGAACCAAGGATGGAGTTTGCAACGATCGTTCAGCTACTGACGGTAATCGGAGTCGTCGCTGCTGCGACAAAGGTGATTCGCGAATTATCGTTTATGGGCAAAAGCCGGCTTGCGGAGGAGTACCGGGTCGCGAAAGAGGTGTTGAAGGATATTGAGCAAAACCCTGATTTACCTCTTTTGGTCAGGGAGCGCGGCTACCTGGCTATCGCGGGTACTTCGACGATCAATCCCGCCGATGTCGCGTATCTGATTTCCCTCGTTAATCCGGCCAGAAACCTCAGGGACTATGTGCTTTCTAGAAAGTACGTTGAGCTTGATGTCGAGCGCCACAGGATTGATTTCTGCCCGAAGTATAGAAAGCGTTTTTCCAGGATCTGGAGAAAAGCCTGGAGTTTCACCCTGTATATCGTGTGGTCCGCTATTGCGATGTCTCCACTCCTGTTGATCCAGCCAATGGGGCTTGAACCGAAATTCGCCTTTTGGATGGGTATCACCGTGCCGGTCGCGGGTTTCTTTGGTGTCAGCTCGTTGCTTGAATGCCTGAAGATTATCAAGGGCGAGAAGCTGGTTCAGTCACAGGAACAGCACACCCCCAGAATACTAGTTGCGCAAACACCGAAGAAACCATCGATCACGCGCCATGAAAGTACATCCTGACTCATTGGTTCAGACGACGTAAGTCACACTTTCAAGTCGATGGAGGATTGATGAAATCTATTCTGTGTTTGTTGATTGCTGCCGGTTTCGGCGCACTGTTGCAGTTCCAAGGCGTGCCCCATGGCTTGCTGTTGGGTTCGATTGTCGTCACCGCATTGTTTGCCAGCAAAACCGGCATCGCCCCGGCAACTCCTTATGGACTGGGCTACATCCAGATCACGCTGGGCATCACCACCGGGCTGATGTTCGAAGCGTGGGACAGCGAGACGGCCTCGACGATGTTGCCGAGCCTCGGTGTGTTGCTGATTTGTCTGGCAGTGCAGATCGCATTGGCTGGATGGTGGCTGACGCGCGGCGCGGGCTGGAATCGCACCGATGCGCTGTTGGCGGTTTATCCCGGCGCACTGGCAGCGGTGTTCGATTTGCTGGAGTCGGAAAAGGCGTCGAGCAAGGTCATCATCGTGCATCTGATGCGCTTGCTGCTCATCACTGTGTTGGTGAGTTTCTTGATTCCCGGCCAAGCGGCCATCGCGGTTGCCGATGGCGATCCTTTGACGACGGGCATGGCGCTGACCGCGTGTTCGGTGATCGCGCTGAGCGTGCTGCTTGGGCGCTTGCTGTTGGTAATTGGCGTACCGGCGCCGTTCATGCTTACGGCGATCATCATCACGGCGGTGTTTGTGAAAGCGGGATGGCTGCACGGTTTTCATATGCCGGATTGGAGTTTGAATCTGGCGGCGCTGATTCTCGGCGTGCGGATCGGCTCAAGGTTTCAGGGGCTTGGCGTCGCGGAGCTGGGACGGCACGGGCGCACGGCGTTGGTCTCGGTCGGTTTGATGATTGTGGTTGCCGCAGTATTTGCTGAAGTCGCGGCGCGCTGGTTGGGCAGTGATCCGCTTTCGTTATGGCTGGCGTACATGCCGGGGGCGATTGAGACGATTGCGATTGTCGCGTTTGGTGGGGGGCTGAATGTGGTGTTTATTCTGACTCATCATTTGAGCCGGATGGTGTTGCTGCATTTTGCGCCGGCGTTGTTGGTTCAGGTGCGGCGGGCGCGCGAAGAGGCCTGACCGGAGCCACTGATGCCTGCATGTTGCGGTGTGTCAGTTAGATCCGTCCCCCTCACCCCAGCCCTCTCCCCCAAGGGGGCGAGGGGGAAGGGAGCCGATTGTGGGCTGTTCAAAACTTGAGTTCGGCTCGATATACCAGGTCGGCGTAGCTCGAAAAAACAACTCGGTCAGTCCCCTCTCCCTCTGGGAGAGGGTTAGGGTGAGGGCTTTTGCTCTACGTGGTTGATGCGGCGCTAGCGGATGTGTGCGTCGAAGCCTACGCTATCCGGCGCGATATCGCTCTTCAAGGTCAAAGCGGGAATTTCGTATTCGCCCCCATTCTGCTGCCGAAACCCGATCGGCCGCGCACTCCACAACTCATCCAGCCGCCGCCCCAACTCATCACAAGTCTCGGCATACCGCGCCGCATCCATCCGACTGGTCCGATACACCACAAACGGTGGCACCACTTCAAAACCGGGGTAATACAAAATCCCGTGCTGGATCGGAAACAGCAAATCATCCATCGGCCCATTAATCCCACGCGGCGCATAGTGCGATTCCCAGCCACCAGTGGTGACCATCAACATCGCCCGTTTGCCTTGCATTTTTCCTTCGCCATAACGCTCGCCCCAACGGCTGTCGGAGTGTTCGCCGACGCCGTAGGCAAAGCCATAGGCATACACACGATCAACCCAGCCTTTGAGAATCGCCGGCATGGTGAACCACCACAGCGGAAACTGCAGAATCAGCGCGTCAGCCCACAGCAGTTTCTCCTGCTCACGGGCGATGTCGGCAGCCTGGGTGCCTTCGGCGTAAGCGACTTTCGAGTCGAGCGAAGCATGGAACGGTTTCGTCGCATCGCGCTCAGGGGCGTCGTCGGCGTCGAGGCTGGCTTTCCAGTTCATCGCATACAGGTCGGAGACCTGCACAGTGTGACCGGCGGCTTGCAGACGCTGCACGCTGAAGTCGCGCAGCGAGCCATTGAGGGACGTCGGTTCAGGGTGGGCGTAAACCAGTAAGACTTTCATGTTGAAGCTCCGTTAGCTGAGTGACTGCAGGATCGGCGTTCAACCGGTATATTGGAAATGAATGTCTGATATGTCTGGTATAGCCATGAATAATTTGAGACGGCTGGATATCAATCTGCTGTTGACGCTGGATGTGTTGCTGTCGGAGCACAACGTCACCCGCGCGGCGCAGCGCCTGAACCTGTCGCAGCCGTCGGTGAGCGTGCATCTGGCCAAGTTGCGCGACATCTTTGCTGATCCGCTGCTGTTGCCCGGGCCGCGCGGCATGCGCCCGACGGCGCGCGCCGATGAATTGCGTGAACCGTTGCGCGAGGCATTGGAGGCGTTGGAAAGGGCGGTGGCGCCAGCCAGTGCGTTCGACCCGGCGCTGGCGACCCACACCTGGAAGATCGCCGCGACCGATTACGGCGAGTCGACGGTGGTGTTGCCGGCGCTGAGCAGTTTGCGCGAACAGGCGCCGGGCACGCGTCTGGCGGTGATCGATCTGACGCCGGCGCATCTGGTCAAGCAGGCCGAGCAAGGCGTGTTCGATCTGGCGCTGCACATCAGCGAAGACGCGCCGCCGGAGTTGCATCGGCGACCGCTGTTCACCGAGCGTTACATGCTGGCGGGACGAGTCGGGCATCCAGGTTTGATGCAGGCGCCGAGCCGCGAACAGTTCTGCGCGTTGGAGCACGTGATGGTGTCGCGCGAGGGCGGGGGCTTTTTCGGGGTGACCGACCGGGCGTTGGCCGATGTTGGGCTGATGAGAAAAGTGGTGTTGTCGGTGCCGCACTTTCTGATGGCGATGTCGGTGTTGGCCAGCACCGATCTGGTGGCGATGCTGCCGTCACGCCTGGTGCGCGGCAACCCAGCGTTGCAAGTGGTCGACGCACCGCTGGAGGTGCCCGGTTACGAGATGGCGATGTTCTGGGGCGAACGCTCGCACCGCGATCCGGCGCACAAATGGCTGCGTGAGCATCTGTTGGCGTCGGTCTGAGCTTTAGGCGTGTCCCAGGGCAATCGCAAACGACACGACGATCATGCACGCAAACGCAAAATTGAGATTCATGAGCTGTTCATCCTGAGCCTTTTAGAAGTGCGGCCATTCTGAACAGGTTGAAAGCAAAGAAAAAATTCGCCTTGTCGATTCCAATGATCGAAACCATTGATACCCCGACGGTTTGTGTTTGTTCAAGGCTTTCGCTACTCTCGCGAAACCTGCAACTACAAGCATAAACAGGCACGACCATGCACGATCACTCAGCGGCTGAACTGCCTTCTCTGCGCCGGCAGAAAATCCTTTTGCTCCTCGAACGCGACGGCAAAGTCATGGCGTCCGAGTTGAGCCAGCACTTTGCAGTCTCCGAAGACACCATCCGCCGCGACCTCGCCGAACTCGATACCGCAGGCCTTGTACAGCGCGTGCACGGCGGCGCGCTGCCGCGTCCGAAGGACTCCGGCAAGGATTACTTCACGCGGCTGGACGAGACGGATGAGGTGAAAATTCGCCTGGCGCAACGGGCGGCGCAGGAGATTGATGACGGGCAGATTGTGCTGTTCGATTCCGGCTCAACCACGTTGCAGGTCGCGCGCTCGTTGCGTGCAGGTATCAGCATCACGGCGGTGACCGCTTCACCGATGACGGCGATTGCCTTGTCCGAATTCAAGGGTGTGAAAGTGATTCTCGCTGGCGGCCAGTTGAACCCGCGAACGATGGCGGCGGGCGGGCATGAGGCGCTGCGGCTGCTGGCCGGGATCAGGGCGGATCTGGCGATTACCGGGGTGTGTGCGATTCATCCGGAAGTGGGGATTACCTCGCTGCATTTCGACGAGGTGCCGGTGAAGCAGGCGATGCTCGATGGCGCCGCGCGGGTGATTGCGGTGACTTCGGCGGACAAGTTGGGAGCGGTGGAGCCGTTTGTGGTGGCGCCGTGTACGCGCCTGCATACGTTGATTACCGAACGGCATGTAGCGTCGGGGAGTGTCGAGGATTATCGGCGGTTGGGGATTGTGGTCGAGCAGTTGCCGGATTGAATTTTTGGTGGATTTGAGGGCCTCTTCGCGAGCAGGCTCACTCCTACAGGGGATCGCATTCCAAAATGTAGGAGTGAGCCTGCTCGCGATAGGGCCAATGCAATCACCGCAACTTTTCGAGCATCCGGTAGTACCACATCCCGGCAGCCAGTAACGGATTGCCGAGCAAATCCCCCATCGGCACACGAATGTGCTGACACGCGGCAAACGTATCGAACTGCTCCATTTGCCCGGTGATCGCCCGGCTCATGATTTCGCCCATGATGTGCGTCGTTGCGATGCCGTGCCCCGAGTAGCCCTGGCAATACCAGACGTTGTCCGAGAGCTTGCCCAGTTGCGGAATGCGGTTGATGACGATGCCCATCGCGCAGCTCCATTGGTAATCGATCTGCACGCCTTTGAGCGCCGGGAAGGTTTGCTCGATGCACGGGCGCAGTTCGGCGGCGATGTCCCGTGAATCCTTGCCGCTGTAGTTGGCGCCGCCACCGAACAGCAAGCGGCCGTCGGCGGTGAGGCGGTAGTAGTCGAGGACGAAGCGGCAGTCGTATACGGCCAGATCTTCCGGGTTGATCTGCTTGGCCAGATCGCCGAGCGGCGCGGTGGTGACAATGCCGCCCATGGCCGGGAAAATCTTGCCCTTGAGCTGCCCCGGTTCGAGCTTGTGATAGACGTCGCCGGCGAGCATCACCTGATTGGCATCGATCTGGCCGTGAGCCGTGCGTACGCCCGGCGTAGCGCCGTGAATAATCTCCAGCACTTCGCTGTTTTCGAAGATCAGCGCGCCAAGACTTTCCGCCGCCCGCGCTTCACCGATGCACAGGTTGAGCGGGTGCAGATGCATGTTGCGCGTATTCTTGATTGCGCCGTGGTAGAGGTCGCTTTGCAGCAGATCGCGCACCTGGCTGCGGTCGAGCAGACTGACCTCATCGCCCAGTCCACGGCGCACTGCTTCTTCGTAATCCTTACGCAAGTCAGTCATGTGACTGGGCTTGTACGCCGCGTGTAAATGGCCATGTTTGAGGTCGCACTGAATGCCATATTTCTCAACACGTCGCTGGATGATTTCGTGCCCGCGCCAGCGCAGGTGCCAGATGAAATCATCGACGTCATCGCCGAGTTTCGCGCGCATCTGTTTGCGCATCGCGCCGTCGCCGGAAAGGCTGCCGGTGACTTGGCCGCCATTGCGGCCGGTGGCGCCCCAGCCGATCTTCTGGCTTTCGACGATGGCGACTTTCAGGCCTTTTTCAGCCAGTTCGACGGCGGTGGCGACGCCGGTGAAACCACCGCCGATGATTACCACGTCGACCTTGTGCCGGCCTTGCAGGGTCGGGTAGTCGGTGTCCTGGTTGAGGGTGGCGGTGTAGTAGGAATTGCAGCGTTCGGTCATGTCAGTGTCCACACGAATTCTTAGGTTGTACGCGGTCCCTTGTAGGAGTGAGCCTGCTCGCGATAGCGGTGTGTCATTCACAGATGGTTTGACTGACATGGCCTCATCGCGAGCAGGCTCACTCCTACAGGGGGTAGGGGTGAGTCTTCAGGCCTCGGTGAGATACCAGCGCCAATCCTGCTCACCCACCTCGGCCATGAACTGCCGGTACTCGGCACGTTTCACCGCCAGATACACCCCGAGAAATTCCTGCCCCAAGGCATCCCGCGCCCACACCGAATTCTCCAGCGCCTGCAGCGAGGTCAACCAATCGGTCGGCAACAATTCCTTCGCCTGCGCATAACCATTGCCCTCAACCGGCGCACCGGGATCGAGGTCTTCACGAATGCCGCGATGAATCCCGGCAAGGATCGCCGCCGCTGCCAGATACGGGTTGGCATCGGCGCCGCAGATGCGGTGTTCGATGTGCCGAGTGTTGGCCGGGCCGCCGGGAACGCGCAGGCTGACGGTACGGTTGTCGACGCCCCAGGTCGGCGTCAGCGGTGCGTAGCTGTTGGCCTGGAAGCGCCGGTACGAGTTGGCGTTCGGACAGAACAGCAGCAATGAATCGAGCAAGGACGCGAGCATGCCGCCAATCGCTGTGCGCAGCAGCGGGGTGCCGGCCGGGTCTTCCGAGGCGAAAAGATTATGCCCCGCGCCATCGGCCAGACTGACGTGCATATGCATGCCGGTGCCGGCCAGATCATCGAACGGCTTGGCCATGAACGTCGCCTGCATGCCGTGCTTGTGGGCAATGGCTTTGACCAGACGTTTGTAGTGCACCGCCTGATCCATCGCCTCCAGCGCGTCGCCATGTTCAAGGGTGATTTCCACCTGGCCCGGCGCGTACTCGGAGATCGCCGTGCGCGCCGGAATGCCGTGCAGTTTGCAGGCGCTGTAGAGGTCGGCGAGGAACGGTTCGATCTGTTCCAGCTCACGCAAACCGTAAACCTGAGTATGTCGCGGTCGACCGCCGTCCGCGTCCAGTGCCGGTTGCGGGCGGCCGTTGTGGTCGCGTTTGGCGTCGAGCAGATAGAACTCCAGCTCGCAGGCCATCACCGGGTGATAACCCTCGGCCTTGAGCCCGTCGATGATCTTGATCAGCAAGTGGCGTGGATCGGCGATGCTCGCCGGCATGCCCTCGGTCGGGTGCATGCTGACCTGCACGGCGGCAGTCGGAATCTGCCGCCACGGCAGGCGCACCAGACTGCCTTCCAGCGGGTAGGCGCGGCAGTCGATATCGCCGACGTCCCAGACCAGACCGGAGTTCTCGACGTCTTCACCCTGCACGGTCAGACCGAGAATAGTACTCGGTAGCGGCCGGCCGCTTTGGTATACGGCGAGCAGTTCTTCACGGTGCAACAGCTTGCCGCGCGGCACGCCGTTGGCGTCGAGGATGAACAGTTCGATCATGTCGATATCGGGGTTCTGTTCAAGGAACAGGCGTGCGTCTTCGATGGCTGCGAATTTCATAATCAATCACTCACGATGGCGCCGCACAGGCGCGCAGATTCGGGCCGGACACGACGCGGCAATAGGCGTGGCTGTCCTGGCAGGGATATCAAGAAGCAGGGGACTGTCGCGGTTCTTTAACCGACGCGATCAGACAGACCGGGCGATATCCGGCGGGCGTGCGGAGTGACGCAGCTTGGAACGGCGCAGGGCCATGGGGAGATTGACGATACGATTCATACGCCGCCCCTGTGAGAGAGGGCGCGCAGGGTAGAGACGTTCAACGATTTTCGTTGTTGTGGTGACGTACTCATAACGCGTGTTTCCGTTGGCGGAAAACGTCGGTGGCGGGCTGACCCGCCGACCGGTGTGCCCGGATAGTAAGGGGGAATTCGCGGGCGTGTAAACGGGAGATTCGCAGGCCAGGGTTCAACGCATCAGGTGAAAGCCCAGCCCGGCGAGGGCGCAAACGATCAACACACTGATCACGCCGCGTTTAAAAACGAACAGCGCCAACGCCGCCGCAACCGCCAGCGTCAGCGAAAACAGATCCAGCGCCCCGGAGAAACCGTTCGGCCAGAACACGTGATAAGCGAAAAAACACGCCAGGTTCAGGATCACCCCGACCACAGCAGCGGTGATCGCCGTCAGCGGTGCGGTGAACTTCAGTTCGTTGTGCGTCGATTCCACCAACGGCCCACCGGCGAGGATGAACAGAAACGAGGGCAGGAAGGTGAACCAGGTCACCAACGTTGCCGCCAGCGCCCCGGCGGCAAAGGCATGTTCGGGGCCGAACGCCGGTTGCACGTAGGCGCCGACGAAACCGACGAACGCCACCACCATGATCAGCGGGCCGGGGGTTGTTTCGCCGAGGGCGAGGCCGTCGATCATCTGCGTTGGCGTCAACCAGCCGTAATGCCCGACGGCGCCCTGATAGACGTAAGGCAGCACCGCGTAAGCGCCACCAAAGGTAAGCAGCGCGGCTTTGGTGAAGAACCAGGCCATTTGCGTGAAGGTGCCGTCCCAGCCGAACAATGCTGTCAATAACGCCATCGGCAAACACCAGAGCACTGCGCCGATCAACCCCAGGCGCAGCAGCTTCGGCAGGCTGAAACGGGCATGTTCGGGCGCCGGCGTATCGTCGTCGATCAACGCCGCGCCGAAGGATTTCTCGCTGTTGCGCGCACCCGCGTTGCTGAACCGCTGAGGGGCGAATCGCCCGCCCAGATAGCCGATCAATGCAGCCCCGAGGACGATCAAGGGGAAGGGCACATTGAAGGCGAAAATCGCCACGAACGATGCCCCGGCAATCGCCCACAGCCAGGCATTCTTCAATGCACGCGCGCCGATGCGATGCGCGGCGTGTAACACAATCGCGGTGATCGCCGGTTTGATCCCGTAAAACACCCCGGCCACCGTCGGCACGTCACCGAAGGCGATGTACAGCCACGACAATCCAATCAGAATGAACAACGACGGCAACACAAACAGCGCACCGGCGATGACACCGCCCCAGGTGCGATGCAGCAGCCAGCCGATGTACGTCGCTAATTGCTGCGCCTCGGGGCCGGGCAGCAACATGCAGTAGTTGAGTGCGTGCAGGAAACGCTTTTCGGAAATCCAGCGCCGGCGCTCGACCAGCTCCTGATGCATGATCGCAATCTGCCCGGCCGGCCCGCCGAAACCGATGCAGCCGAGTTTCAGCCAGAAGCGCCAGGCCTGGCGCAGGGTGACGGGATCGGGGCGGGGCAGGTTGTTCGGCGCTGTGCTCAAGCGAGACTCCGGGTTGAATCCTGGCGGAGTGGCTATCTAATCAGACTTTCAACCCTCACCCCAGCCCCCTCCCAGAGGGAGAGGGGGCCGACCGAGGTGTCTTGCGTTATCCATCGACCTGAAAGATCGAGTCGATTATGGATTTGATGGTCACCCGAAGGGGCCGACCGAGGTGTCTTGTGTTATCCATCGACCTGAAAGATCCCATCGATTATGGATTCACCACAACTCCTTCACGTCGGCGTACTTCTGCAATATCCCCCAATCAGTCCCCTCTCCCTCCGGGAGAGGGCTAGGGTGAGGGGCTTTTGCTTTTCAGGCGTGCGCCAGACTCCAGCGCAACGCCGCATCCCGATCGCTCTCACGGCCCTCGACCCAATGCGAACCTTGCGGCGTAGTCTCACGCTTCCAGAACGGCGCACGGGTCTTGAGCACGTCCATGATGAATGCACAGGCCTCGAACGCCATATGCCGATGCTTGCTGCTGACCCCGACAAACACGATCGGCTCACTCACTGACAACGCCCCGACCCGATGCACAATCTCCACCCCCAACAGCGGCCAGCGCTCACGGGCTTCTTCGGCGATCTGCTTGAGGGCTTTTTCGGTCATCCCCGGATAGTGCTCAAGATACAGTTCATTCACGCTCTGGCCAATATTCAGATCACGCACATAACCAATGAAATTCACCACCGCGCCCACCCGTGGATTGCGCGCGTGCAGATCAGCAGTCAACTGGCCGACATCGAAGCTTTTGTGCTGGACTCGAATCGTCATCATCAACCCCCGGTGACCGGCGGGAAAAACGCGATTTCATCGAAATCCTCAATCACCTGACTCGGCTGACACAACTCCTGATTCACGGCGCACATCAGATTCCCGGCACCGAGCACTTCGCGCCACAGAGCATCGCGCTGCATCAGCATCTGCCGCACATCTTCAACACAGCCCAAAGCCTCAGTCAGCGGGATTTTTTCACCACCCAGATTGAGCCGGTCACGGTAGCTGGCGAAGTAGTTGATCAGGATCATTGCGCATCCTCCCATTGAAAGTGCCCCGAGCGCCCACCCTGTTTGCTCAGCAGGCGGATGTCGCCAATCACCATTGCCCGATCCACCGCTTTGCACATGTCGTAAATGGTCAGCGCGGCGACGCTGGCGGCGGTCAACGCTTCGAGTTCGACACCGGTCTGGCCGGTCAGGCGGCAGGTGCTGGTGATCTGCACGCGATCCGGTTCGCAGGCCTTGAGTTCGACGTGAATCGAACTGAGCAACAGCGCATGGCACAGCGGGATCAGTTCATGAGTGCGCTTGGCCGCTTGAATTCCGGCGATCCGCGCCACCGCGAAGACATCGCCTTTCGGATGACCGTTGGCCTGAATCATCTGCAGGGTTTGCGGGCGCATCTGCACCCAGGCTTGCGCGCTGGCTTCGCGGCGGGTCGCGGCTTTATCGCTGACGTCGACCATGTTGGCGCGGCCCTGATCGTCGAGGTGGGTGAGGGTGTGGCTCATGCGGAATACTCCTGGATCGGGCTGTAAATTCGCGGGGCGTTGCGGTGCGGCACATGGATCAGATTGAGTCGATGCTTGAGTGCCCACCGCACAGTCAAAGCGGTCGGCGCGGACAGGCTGACGAGGGTGCCGAGGCGGGCGCGCACGGCTTTGTGGATCAGTTCGAGGCTGCAACGGCTGGTGACCACGACGAAGCCTGCAGCGGCGTCGATGGCATCGAGTTGCATCGCGCCGATCAGCTTGTCGAGGGCGTTGTGGCGGCCGATGTCTTCGCGGCACAGCAGCGCTTCACCGTCGACGTCGAAGTACAGTGCGGCGTGCAGAGCACCGCTGCTGCGCGCCAGTTGTTGAGCGGCTTCGATACGTTGGCGAATGCCGTCGAAATGCTCGGCCGGCGGCAGTGCTGAAGGTTGCAGGATCTGCAGTTGCGGCAGTGCCTGCTCCAGCGCTTCGACGCCACAGATGCCGCAGCCACTGGTGCCGGTCATTTGCCGACGATGATCTTTCAAGGCCCAGAACGCCCGGCTGGAAATCTGCACCTCGGCCTGACAGGCCTGATCGAAATGCGTGAGGCGGATGTCGTAGATCTCGTCGACGCTGTCGATGATCGCGTTGCTCAAACTGAAGCCACGAATGAAGTCTTCGAGGTTGCCGGGCGAGACCATCATCACTGCCTGGCTCAGGCCGTTGTAGCTAATGGCGAGAGCGATTTCCGATGCTAGTGCGGCGTGGGAGATGGCGGTGTCGGGCAGGTATTCGCGAAACGCCACCTGCGCTGGTTGTGGGGCGGGGGCGTTGGGTTCGCTGGTGGATTCTGTGATGGTTTCGACTTGGCAGAGCATCTTGAAAGTCCCGAGGCGCTGAAGAGTGTTCAGGCTACGGGGGCGCTAAAAGTGCGTCCAATCGCTTGTTCCGATGTGGTGATTGCTTTGGTCGATCAACCGAGATGTGTATTGGCTGGTCCGGCCTCATCGCGAGCAGGCTCACTCCTACATTTGGAATGCGTTCCCCTGTAGGAGTGAGCCTGCTCGCGATGAGGACCTGATATACGACATCAATTACTCGGCAGAAACCTCAACCCCAAACAACTTCCGCGCCTCGGCAAAACACTTCTCGGCAATCGCTGAACGCGGTTCGGTCTTGCGCATCACCAGGCCCAGCGGTGCGAGCACACTGGCATCTGGCAATTGCATGAACGACAGGTGCTCGATGGGTTCTTCCAGGCCACTGTCCAGCGGCATGATCGCGCAGCAGAAGCCTTGGTGAATCGCCTGCAACAGCTGATAGGTCGAATCGCTTTCCATGATCGGCTGCGGGCTGAGCCCTCGGCTGCGGAAACTCAAGTCGATGGATTTACGGTAATGCATGCCGGCGGTGATCATCCCCAGCGGTAGCTCGGCGGCGTCTTCCCAGCTCATTTCCGAGCCTTCGAAATGAAAGTGGCGGTTGTCGTAGAGCAGGCCGACACGGGTTTCACCAATCTCGAAAAACTCGAAATAGTTCGGGTTGACGTGGTCGAGGTAGCACACGCCCAGATCGAGCTGATTGTTGCCCAGCCCGGCGATGATCTCGTCGGAACTGAGCGACGACAGGCTGAATTTCAACTCCGGATAAGTGCCGGACAACCCCTGAATGTAATTGACCGGGTTGAAGCTGCTCAGCGGCACCAGACCCAGACGCAGGCTACCGACCAGTTGCCCGCGACACGCCGCCGCTTCGGCGAACAGACCGTCGTGAGCTGCCAGCAAAGTGCGTGCCCAGGCCAGCACGCGCTCGCCGGCCTGGGTGAAACCTTCAAAGCGCTGGCCACGGTTGACCAACACCAGATCCAGCTCATCTTCGAGATTGCGCAGGCGCATCGACAACGTCGGCTGGGTGATGTGGCAGCGTGCGGCGGCCTGGCCGAAGTGGCGGGTTTCGTCCAGCGCGATCAGGAACTTGAGTTGTTTGATGTCCACGAAGGCACCTGCTCGATGGGGATTTTTTGATTGAGTATTGACGCAGATGCGCGAGACGCACGAAAAGCGCAGGGTGCGACGATCTCATCTGGACGGATATTCGTCCAATCGGAACTGTTTAAGGGCCAATCGATCAGCTCTATCAGGCCCGGTTCTGCTGGCGTCTGGCGAGGTGAAAAGCACCGATAGAGCGGGTCGATAATGCGGTTGGCGAGAGTGATTAGACAGTACTCATAAGTGGCACTTAGGCTGCTCGGCAATGTTGATTGACTGCTGCCGGAGAACTGCCATGAGCGCCAAAGCCGATGCCCTGTTTGTCCCCCTGAATATTGCTGTGCTGACGGTCAGCGATACGCGCGATTACGCCAGCGATACGTCCGGCCAGTTGCTGGTCAGTCGTTTGCTGGAGGCCGGGCACACCTTGAGCGAGCGCAACTTGCTCAAGGACGATCTGTACAAGATCCGTGCACAGGTGGCGAACTGGATTGCCGACGAAACCATTCAAGTGGTGCTGATCACCGGCGGCACCGGGTTTACCGGTCGCGACAGCACGCCGGAAGCGGTGGCCTGCCTGTTCGACAAACAGATCGATGGTTTTGGCGAACTGTTCCGCGCGATCTCGATTCTGGATATCGGCACGTCCACCGTGCAAAGCCGCGCGCTGGCCGGGTTGTCGAACGGCACGCTGGTATGCTGCCTGCCGGGTTCGACGGGTGCTTGCCGCACGGCGTGGGAAGGCATTCTTGCCGAACAACTGGATAACCGTCATCGCCCGTGCAACTTCGTCCCGCACCTGAAATCCGTGCAAGCCTGCGGGCCACGCGGATGAGCAAGACACCGCTGATGCCGGTCGAGGATGCCCTCGACCAGTTGCTCGGCATGGCCAATGAGCAACGTCTGGCCGACAGCGAACTGTTGGCGCTCGACGATGCGGGTGGGCGGGTGCTGGCCAGTGATCTGGTGGCGACACTCGACCTGCCGCCATGGCCGAACAGCGCCATGGACGGTTACGCGCTCAATCTCGCCGATCTGCACCGACAACCGCTGAAGGTCTCGCAAAAGGTTTACGCCGGGCTGGCGCCGGACACGTTGCTGCCCGGCACCTGCGCACGGATTTTTACCGGCGCACCGCTGCCGCCCGGCGCCACTTGTGTCGAGATGCAGGAAAACGTCGAAGTGCTGGAAGACGGCCGCGTGCGCTTCTTGCAGACGCTGAAGGCGGGGCAGAACATCCGCGCGCAAGGTCAGGAAAATCGCGTCGGCGACATCCTGCTGCGGGCCGGCAAACGTCTTGGACCGTTCGAACTGGCAGTCGCCGCCGGGCAAGGGCTGGCGCACCTGCACGTGGTGCGTCGCCCGCGTGTGGCGCTGCTGTCGACCGGTGACGAACTGGTCGAACCGGGTCAGCCGTTACGCCCCGGCAGCATCTACAACAGCAACCGCGTATTGCTCGGCCACTGGTTGCGTGAGCTGGGCTGCGAGGTGATCGACGCCGGTATCCTTCCGGATCGCCCGGCGCAGACGCGGCTCAAGCTTGAGCAACTGCAGGTGAGTGCGGATCTGATTCTGACCACGGGTGGCGTGTCTGCCGGCGATGCCGATTGTCTCGGGCAGGTGCTGCGCGACAACGGCAAACCGTTGTTGTGGAAACTGGCGATCAAGCCTGGCAAACCGCTGACGGTCGGGAATTTCGGCACGGTGCCAGTGATTGGTCTGCCGGGCAATCCGACTTCGGCGCTGGTAACGTTTGGCTTATTGGCGCGGCCGTATCTGTTGCGCATTCAAGGCGTGGAAGAAGTCATGCCACTGAGTTTTACGGTTAACGCGGGCTTCGATTGGCACAAGGCTGGCAGCCGCCGTGAATACCTGCGGGTGAGGCTGGAAGCGGGGCGTGCAGTGCTTTATCCGAATCAAAGCTCCGGCGTCCTGCTCGGTGCAACCTGGGCCGATGGCCTTGTGGAAATCCCGGAGAACAGCACCCACAACCTCGGCGACCCGCTGCGCTTCATCCCCTTCAACGAACTCTTCTGACCTCAACACAAATTCAACCTGTGGGAGATTCTATGGTTCATGCCTAGCCCCTAAACGGCTTTGGGTGAGTATTCGCTCTGGTTTTTCAACAGAGCAAATACCACCCGGGCAAGCTTGCGGGCTAGTGCGACCAGTGCTTG
>Ga0157345_1000081_pt1 | contig 20216 bp, 16 predicted proteins | sample MOy3yng090410_FD_105398 | JGI IMG/M metagenome (GOLD analysis project Ga0157345, IMG submission 105398) | Arabidopsis rhizosphere microbial communities from North Carolina - M.Oy.3.yng.090410 | ecosystem: Host-associated > Plants > Roots > Rhizosphere | place: USA: North Carolina | collected... | reverse complement strand
CGGCTCGCCCTTGACCAGTAGCGGCCGCTCCAGGGTGATGGCGGCGTTGACCGCCAGCTTCAGGTCATCGGTGGCGACGTAGGCCTGGGTGCCTTCGAACTTCATCTGCTAATCCTCGAACGGTAACGCCGACCTGACGGGCAGGGCGGGGGCGAAATAATCGGATGCCCGACTATAACGCGCAGGCCGGTCGACTGTGAACGCAGACGGCTTATTCAGTCTCTGAATGGGGCGTCACATGTTGACTCAGTCTCGGCCGATGGCCAGTATTCAGGCCTCGTTGATTTGGCGATAGCCTTCAGGATGTCCACTGAATCTGTGGCGAGGGAGCTTGCTCCCGCAGGGCTGCGAAGCAGTCCCCATGTGCCTGGAGGCGCTGAATTGATGCTATCCATGAAACGACCACGTTTGGCGGCTGTTACTGCACTCTCTGATTGCCGGCTTGCACTGGACTTTGTTGATGGTCGAGCGCTGACACTCGATTTGAGTCGAGATATTCAAACGTGTAAGCAGTTGCAGCCCTTGCTTGATCCCCAAGTCTTTGCGACTGCCATTTTGGGCGATAAAGGTTGGACCGTTGAATGGCCGGCCCCGGATATTCAGATTGGCGCCGATACTCTATATCTGGATGCTTTTCCAGAGATGAACTCTAACCCGCATCCGGCTTCGGCCGCTCATACCGGGCATTGAATGCCTGTACGAAACCATTACGCAAAATCTGCAAAAACGCTTCGAATGCGCTGATATTTTGCTGATGGACGTTGCCGCTGAGTTCGACCTTGGTGGCGAACTGGTTTTTCGCCTGGTTCTTCAGCACGGTTTCCGAGCCGCCGACGATGGCCTCCCAGACCGAGCGGAAGATGCTCTTGTTCTTGTTTTCCACATCTTGCTGCCAGTTGAACACTTCGACGTCGCGCAGCAGCGGCTTGATGTAACCGTTGACCTGGGCCTTTTTGGCCTGGGCTTCGATCACCACGTCACCGTGGCCGGCGTTGAAGTCGAACTTGCCGTAAGCCGAGGCGAAGTCGTTCATGCTTTTGAGTTCGATGTCTTTGGCGCGCAGACGGAATTCGAAGTCCTCGAAGTTGCTCAGCGGGTCGAACGTGGCGGTGGTTTCCAGCGGTGCATGCCCCAGCAGCAGGGCTTTGCCTTCAAAGCGGGCGTCGCGTTTGCCCTGTTTGTCGACCACGTTGGTCAGGTTGTAGATGCTCGCGTCGACGTTGGTGGCGTTCATGTTGACCGGCGGTTTTGAGTTGAAATTGCGGAAGCTGATCTTGCCGTCGTGAATCTGCACTTCGTCGAGGGTGATCGGCAGCAACTTGCCCAGTTGCGCACGCCAGTCAGTGCCCTGACCGGTCTGGGAGTTCTGCTTGTTGGCCCCGCCATCGACGAAATTGATCTCGGGATTGACGAATTTCACTTGCGCCACCACAGCATGGTCGTACCACAGCGAATGCCAACTGACCGCCAGATCGATCAGCGGTGCATTGACGAACGGCACCGGCACCTTGCCGTCGACCTTGACGATTTTCAGACCGTTGATTTTGTAGGCGCCGCGCCATAGGGCCAGATCGACATCAATGATCTGACCCCGGTAGTCACCCATGTCCGCCAGTTTGCCGTTCAGATAGTCGCGCACCATGTAGGGCAGGGCGATGTGCAGCGCGATCAGCAACACAACGACGACGGCGAAAATCCCTAGTGGCCAACTGTAGCGACGCTTCATGACGGCAATTCCCAGACGATGTAAGCGATTGACTGTTACGCCGCGCAGACGTTCGACCCGACTGGACTGCGCCAGGCAACAGGCATACCTTGGAAGGCTGAATTCAATGCTGCATAAGGACCCAGCCATGAGCCGTATTTTTGCTGACAACGCCCATTCCATCGGCAACACGCCGCTGGTGCAGATCAACCGTATCGCGCCGCGCGGCGTGACTATCCTGGCCAAGATCGAGGGGCGCAACCCCGGTTACTCGGTCAAGTGCCGGATCGGCGCCAACATGATCTGGGACGCCGAAAGCAGCGGAAAACTCAAGCCGGGCATGACCATTGTCGAGCCGACGTCGGGTAACACGGGGATCGGTCTGGCATTCGTCGCCGCCGCTCGTGGTTACAAATTGATGCTGACCATGCCGGCCTCGATGAGCATCGAGCGTCGCAAGGTTCTCAAGGCTCTGGGCGCCGAACTGGTTTTGACCGAGCCGGCCAAGGGCATGAAAGGCGCAATCGAGAAGGCGGCCGAAATCGTTGCCAGCGATGCTGACAAATACTTCATGCCATCGCAGTTCGATAACCCGGCCAACCCAGCCATCCATGAAAAGACCACCGGTCCGGAAATCTGGAACGACACTGACGGCGCCGTCGATGTACTGGTAGCGGGCGTTGGCACCGGCGGAACCATCACCGGTGTTTCGCGGTATATCAAGAATACCCAGGGCAAACCGATTCTGTCGGTAGCGGTGGAGCCGGTGTCATCGCCAGTAATCACCCAAGCGCTGGCCGGTGAAGAGATCAAACCGAGCCCGCACAAGATTCAAGGGATCGGCGCCGGTTTTGTGCCGAAGAACCTGGATCTGTCGATGGTTGACCGGGTCGAGCAGGTCACTGACGAAGAGTCCAAGGCCATGGCCCTGCGTTTGATGCAGGAAGAGGGGATTTTGTGCGGTATCTCCTGCGGTGCCGCAATGGCGGTAGCGGTGAGACTGGCAGAGACGCCGGAGATGCAGGGCAAGACCATCGTCGTGATTCTGCCGGACTCCGGTGAGCGTTATCTGTCGAGCATGCTGTTCAGCGATCTGTTCACTGAGCAGGAGACTCAGCAGTAATCCAGTTGATTCAGGTCAGCCAGGGTTCAGGATCGTTATGCTAATAAATGCTTTGTTGCGCAATTCTTAACACTGAATCTTGTGTAAGGCGGGTTTTGCCCGGCGTCGGTAGTGTTTATCATGGCCGGCTGCCATGCCGGGTAAAGGGCATTGCGCAGCGTTGTCTTTATTCAAGGAGTCGTTGATGACCTTTTCGTTAGCCGCCAAGGTATTGGTGCTGCTGCTGTTTGTGGGCAGCATCCTGTATGTGCATTTGCGCGGCAAGGCGCGTTTGCCGGTTCTGCGCCAGTTCGTCAACCACTCGGCGCTGTTCGCCCCGTACAACGCCTTGATGTACCTGTTCTCCGGCGTACCGTCCAAGCCGTACCTGGATCGCAGCAAATTCCCGGAACTGGACGTACTGCGCGACAACTGGGAAACCATTCGCGACGAGGCCATGCACCTGTTCGACGAAGGCTATATTCGCGCGGCGGAAAAGAACAACGACGCCGGTTTCGGCTCGTTCTTCAAGAAGGGCTGGAAGCGTTTCTACCTCAAGTGGTACGACAAACCGCTGCCGTCGGCTGAAACCCTGTGCCCGAAAACCGTGGCGCTGGTCAGTGCGATTCCCAACGTCAAAGGTGCGATGTTTGCGTTGCTGCCGGGTGGCAGCCACTTGAACCCGCATCGTGATCCGTTTGCCGGCTCGCTGCGCTATCACCTCGGTTTGTCGACGCCGAACTCCGACGATTGCCGGATTTTCGTCGACGGTCAGGTATACGCCTGGCGTGACGGTGAGGATGTGATGTTCGACGAGACCTACGTGCACTGGGTCAAGAACGAAACTGACCAAACCCGGGTGATCCTGTTCTGCGACGTCGAGCGTCCGCTGAGCAACCGCCTCATGACTCGCATCAACCGCGCGATCAGCGCCTGGCTTGGCCGTGCCACCGCACCGCAAAACCTTGATGACGAACGCGTCGGCGGGATCAACCAGGCCTATGCCTGGAGCAAGAACTTCAGCGACAAGTTCAGCGGCGTGGTCAAACAGTGGAAACGTCGTCATCCGAAAGCCTACCGCGTGATGCGGCCGGTGCTGGCGGTGGTGGTGTTGACGTTGTTGGGGTATTGGCTGTTTGGTTAAGGCTGGATGTTGTAATAAAAAACTGCTCCTTGTGAGCGGTTTTTTATTGCCTGCGATTCAGCGCCGCCCAGCGAGAACGTTGGGTTCATCTACGTCAATGCCATCGACAAGAACTTGCAGAAATCGTTGCTGGTTGGTGGATAACACTAAATCCCCCAGCTTTTCATCGGCTTTGCGTGATCCCTTTTTCGAGGGGGCTCGTTTAACAAACTTACGCATTTTTTTGCCCTCGCTGATCATTAATTGAACAGTTTTCACAATACTTTACCCTCCACTGCGAGCACAAGCCGGCCATCCAAATCAAATGTGAAGGCGAGCTGTCTATATTTCGGAATGGCTCCTTGCATGGGCTCCTGAACTTCAATCAATCTGCTGCCAATAATCTGGGCAAATTCGTCAATGGCCAGCATCGCCAACGCCGCGATACGGTTTTTAAGTGGATGCGCTTCCCCTGGCCTTCCCTCTAGCCGCACGATTCGAATTCGCTGACGGCTATTGTTTGGAATGACAAAACACAGCCCGCAGAGCTCTTGTTCAAACCAGATCGCGACATCCAGAGACAAGGGTTCTCGGGTCTTCCAGGTGACGACATCTCCCCAGGAAAAATGCGGGTTATCCCAAAGCTCAAAAGCACTCATTGCCTGAGCATCGATGGCTTCGAAGCGTACTTTCGAAAAGTCTGCTCCCTCATGAAAAAGCATTTTCCTGGTGGTGATACTAGCCGCCTTTCTCGCCTCTGACCGATACAACTGATAGCGCAGATAACTCCGTTCCCTTGGCATATGATTTCGAGCATTCCATGTCTCCCCATCGATAGGTGTTGCGGTTGCTCAACAGCCTATTCAGCTCCCATGCATCCGTCGCTACTGGCCCTTTGTCCAAATCATTGCAATCCATGTCCCACGCTGGTTATAGTCGGCGCTCGTGAGTCGTATGCCTCACCTTCCACCCTCTCAAAAAAGATCTGCCCAAATGCCTGCACCCCTCATCAACGCGGTAGTCGATTCAGCGGTCAACGCTGGCGTCGTGCCGTGGGGGAATCAGCAGCCCAAGCAGATCAGTCATTACCCCCCTCCTGTCAGTAGCACGCCGGTGTGCGCAGTCGTATCACCGCCGGGTGTTGGCGTTTCGGGCTGATCAGCACTGTCTGCTGAGTCCTGCCGCCCGCCAGAAAAACCTACTGAATTTCAGCTTCGGCTGAGTTGGCTTCTTGCCTGACTACAGGTGGTATTCATGTTTGTCCTGTCGAAAAAATCCGCGCTCGCGGCCGCGTCCACGAGCCTGTTCGTTCTGCTGTGGAGCAGCGGGGCGATCTTCTCCAAATGGGGTTTGGCCCACGCTTCGCCGTTTGCCTTTCTGTTGATTCGCTTTGTGATCGCCTTGTGTGGGCTGATGCTGTTGGCGCCGCTGCTGAAGCTGAAGCTGCCCAAGGGCGGCAAACCGATGATGTTTGCGATTGCCACGGGTGTGGTGTTGTTGGGGGCCTATCAGATTTTCTATCTACTGGCGCTCAACACCAAAGTCACTCCGGGCGTGATGGCGACCATCATGGGCGTGCAGCCGATTCTCACCGTGGTGTTGATGGAGCGGCAGCGCTCCGCGAGCCGGATGTTCGGGCTGGCGCTGGGGCTGGCTGGTCTGATCATGGTGGTTTATCAGGGCATCGGTCTGGCCGGGATGTCATGGGCGGGGATGCTGTTTGGTCTGCTGGCGCTGGCGAGCATGACGCTGGGCTCGATCATGCAGAAACGCATCACCGACAATCCCCTCGGTACACTGCCGGTGCAATATCTGGCCGGGCTGTTGTTGTGCGGGATTTTCGTGCCGTTCCAGCCGTTCCATTTTGAACACAGCGCCGGTTTTATCGTGCCGGTGTTGTGGATGGGGCTGGTGGTCTCGGTGCTGGCGACGTTGTTGCTGTATCGGCTGATCGCGCGGGGCAATCTGGTGAATGTCACCAGTCTGTTTTACCTGGTGCCAGCGGTGACGGCGGTGATGGACTACCTTATTTTCGGCAATCGCCTGGCGGCGTTGAGTGTGCTGGGGATGCTGTTGATTGTGGTCGGTCTGGCATTTGTGTTTCGTGAAAGGGGGTAACAGATCGTCAGGTGGCGGCTTTTAGGCCGCCGATCGCGAGCAGGCTCACTCCTGCAGGGGAACGCATTCCAATTGTAGGAGTGAGCCTGCTCGCGATAGCCATTTCAGCAGCGCCAGAAGTCTAGCGGGCTGTTACCTGCGAAGGTTTCACTACCGCCGGCTTCAACACCAACCACAACGCCGCAGCAATCAACACCCCGCCATAAATGTGCGCCATCGACAACGGCTCATCCAGCAGCAAAGCCCCCCACAGCACCCCGAACGGCGGAATCATGAAGGTCACGGTCATCGACTTCACCGGACCGATCGAGCTGAGCAGGCGGAAGTAAATGATGTAGGCAAACGCCGTGCAGCCCAGACCCAGGCCCAACAGCGACAACCAGACATTCCAGCCGCCCCAACTGACCGGCGGTGACGTGATCACGCTGTAGCCGAACAACGGCAACAGGAACAACGTCGCACCGAGCATGCTGCCCAGCGCCGACAATCGGCTGTCCAGTCCACCGGCCTGATCCAGCCAGCGACGCGCGAGGAAACCGGCAAAACCATAACAAGTGGTCGCCAGCAAGCAGGCGAGGGCGCCCATCAACAGTTGCATGTCAAATGCCACGGGACCGGCGCGGGTCAATACGCCAACACCGAACAGGCCGAGGAACACCCCGCCCAGTTTGGCCGCGGTGAGCTTTTCATTGAAGAACAGTCCGCCGATCAGCACGCCCATCAGCGGCGTGGTGGCATTGAAAATCGCCGAATAACCGGCTGGCAGTACTTGGGCTGCGACCGAATACAGCGTCGCCGGAATCCCCGAGTTGATCACGCCCAGCAGCATCACGGTTTTCAGTTTGCCTTTGAAATCCCAGCGCACGCGCATCAGACCGAGGATCACCAACAGGCCGGCGGCAGCGATGGACACGCGAAAGAACCCGGTCGGAATCGTGCCGATCACTGGCGCAATAATGCGCATGAACAGAAAACTCGCGCCCCAGATGGCCGCCAGCGACAACATACGGAAAATATCGACAGGGCTCACGGCGGGTCTCCTTCCTTGATCGGGACGAGAGTGTTGCCGAGTGCCCTGACGAAGGCAACCGCTATTCGGGCATGCAACTTATCGGTCAAATCACAAAGCGTGTCACCAGAGCGTTGAGATCGACCGCCAGACGCGACAGTTCCTGGCTTGCAGCTGAGGTCTGAGTGGCGCCAGCGGCGGTTTGGGTCGAGAGGTCACGGATGGTCACCAGATTCTGATCGACCTCACGCGCCACCAGTGCCTGCTGCTCGGCCGCGCTGGCGATCACCAGGTTGCGTTGGTTGATCTGCGAGATCGACGCGGTGATTTTTTCCAGTGCCTGACCGGCACTGTTGGCGCGGCGCAACGTCTGACCCGCCTGCTCGGCACTGCTCTGCAACGCACCCACTGTTGCCCCGGTGCCTTGCTGGATGCTGCTGATCATCAGCTCGATTTCTTCGGTGGAATTCTGCGTGCGTTGCGCCAGCGAACGCACCTCATCGGCGACCACGGCAAAACCGCGCCCGGCTTCACCGGCGCGCGCCGCTTGATCGCCGCATTGAGCGCCAACAGATTGGTCTGCCCGGCAATCCCGCGAATCACCTCCAGCACTTTGCTGATGTCCTGTGCCTGCGTGGCCAGGCCCTCGGCTTGTGCGGAAGCACCGAGTACCGCATCGACCAGCTCCTGAATCGAGCTGATCGTTTCGCTGACCTGCACGTGACCGTGCTTGCTGTCCTCGTTGGATGCGGCAGACGCCTCGGCGCTGGACACGGCGTTGGCAGCGACTTCGTCCACCGCCGTGCTCATCTCGGTGACCGCGGTGGCAGCTTGTTCGATCTGGTCGTTCTGCTGTTGCAGACCGCGGGTGCTTTGCTCCATCACCGAACTCATTTCCTCGGCAGCGGAAGCCAATTGCTGCGCTGATTCGCTGATACCGCGGATGGTCGAGCGCAGATTGCCTTGCATCTCGGCGAGGGCTTCGAGCAACTGCGCGGCTTCATCTTTACCGCTACTGATAATTTCGCCACTGAGATTGCCGGCAGCAATGCGCCGCGCGACATCCAGTGCCTGATTGATCGGGGTGGTGATGCTGCGGGTCAGCAGCCAGGCCAATAGCAAGGTGGCAATCAGGGCGACCACGATGATCGACGCGACAATCCACAATGCCCGTTCATACATGGCTGCGGCGGCATCGGCGGCGTCGTCTGCACCTTGTTGATTGAGGCTGATCATCTGCTCCAGCGTCTTGTCGAGCACTGTGCCCTGCGGTGCCAGTTCGTTGCTCAAACGCGTGGCAGCCTGCTCGTTCTGCCCCGCGTCAATCTGGCTGACAATCTGATCGAGAATGCTCAGGTATTTGCCGACGGCCGCGTTCAAACCGTCGAGCATCGCTTGTTCCTGATCACTGGCGATCAAGGCTTTATGATCGTTGAGGCGCTTGAGCAACTCCTCACGTTGCGCCTTGAGGATGCTTTTGCTTCGGTCGCGTACCGCAGGCTGGGAGTTAGTGATCAGACGCAACGATTCGAGGCGGATGCTGGCGATGTTCGCCGCCGCGTCATGAATGCTCTCGATGCTGGGCATCCATGATTCTTCGATCACTGCTGCACTTTCGCGCAGGGTTTTCATCTGGCCGAGCCCGAACAGGCCGACCACCACCAGCAGACTGGCCAAAACGGCAAAGCTCAAACTGGCGCGCAAACCTATGCGCAGATTCCGGATAGACATCAGTGTGCTCCTTGATCTTTGAGGGGGGAGGTCGTCCTCGTCAGCGAGGATCTTGTTATGAGGCGGGTAATGGCGGGCTGTATATCAAAGTGCCACTATTTTGGTAAGACCAATCTGGCGTCGTCGCTGAGGGTGCGTGAATATGCAGCAAAGCCACGGCCTAGAAGCATCTGCTTTGTATTGGATCCGAAGCCCAGAGAATTCGCGGGCTGGCGCAGGATGAGAGGCAGCACCGCTCAGGCGCTTAACTGACCGAACGGTCGATTAAAAAAACTTTGCTAAAACGCTGTTGGCGTACAACCCCGGCGCAGATTTGGCAGAAATTGCACTTCACCTGTGCGCGCATCCGTAGCTAAGCTCAGGCACAGATTTCCAAACGCACGCCGAGGTCTTATCTATGCCGCAGCAATGGCCAGCCACCGACATCGCCCGCATGATCCTCGATGGCTTTGACGATTACCGCGAGCATTTCCGGCGCATCACCGACGGCGCCCGGGAGCGTTTCGAGCAGGCGCGCTGGCAGGAGACGCAAACCGCGTCGGCAGCGCGGATCAACCTCTACGAAGACAAGGTCGGCGAAACCATCGCCCGTCTGCGCGAATACTTCGACGACGAAACGCTGATGAATGTCAGCTGCTGGCCGCTGGTGAAAAGTGCCTACATCAGCGTCATCGACCTGCGCTTCGACGATGAGCTGTCCGAGACCTGGTACAACTCGATTTTCTGCGGGCTGTTCAGCCATGACCTGATCAGCGACGGCTGCATGTTCATCCACACCACGCGCCCGAGCCTGCGCCGTGCCCGCGCCGCGCAGACCCGAACCTACAAACCGCAAGGCCAGTTGTCGGGGATGCTCGCGAGCATTTTTGCCGACTACCGTTTCAGCGAGGACTACGCCGATCTGCCGGGCGACCTGCGCCGCCTCGAAGCGCAACTTCGCGAGAACCTGCCGGACTGGGTGTGCAAGGACCCGGAACTCAGCGTCGAGCTGTTTTCCTCGGTGCTGTACCGCAACAAGGGCGCGTACCTGGTCGGGCGCATTTACACCCGCGACGAGCAATGGCCGCTGGTGATCCCGCTGCTGCACCGCGAAGGGCGCGGGATCCAGATCGATGCGCTGATCACCGACGAAGCCGATGTGTCGATCATCTTCTCGTTCACCCGTTCGTACTTCATGGTCGATGTGCCGGTACCGGCGGAATTCATCGGTTTCCTGCGACGCATCCTGCCGGGCAAACACATCGCCGAGCTGTACACCTCGATCGGCTTCTACAAGCACGGCAAATCCGAGTTCTACCGAGCGCTGATCAATCATCTGGCCAACACCGACGACCAGTTCATCATGGCCCCTGGTGTACGCGGCATGGTCATGAGCGTGTTTACCCTGCCGGGCTTCAACACCGTGTTCAAAATCATCAAGGACCGTTTCTCGCCATCGAAAAACGTCGACCGTGCCACGGTGATCGAGAAGTATCGATTGGTGAAAAGCGTCGACCGGGTAGGGCGTATGGCCGATACCCAGGAGTTCGCCGACTTCCGTTTTCCGCTGAGCAAGTTCGATCCGGCGTGCCTTGAGGAATTGCTGGAAGTCGCGCCATCGACAGTCTCGGTCGAGGGCGAAACGGTATTGATACGCCACTGCTGGACCGAACGGCGAATGACCCCGCTCAATCTGTATCTGGAAAACGCCAACGACGCGCAGGTGCGCGAGGCGCTGGAGGATTACGGTCTGGCGATCAAGCAACTGGCGGCGGCGAACATCTTTCCCGGCGACATGCTGCTGAAAAACTTCGGCGTCACCCGGCACGGGCGGGTGGTGTTTTATGACTACGACGAAATCTGCTTTCTGACTGAGGCCAACTTCCGCCATATTCCTGCGCCGCGTACCCCGGAAGACGAAATGGCTTCGGAGCCGTGGTATTCGATCGGGCCGCTGGACGTGTTTCCCGAGGAGTTTCCGCCGTTCCTGTTTGCCGATTCGGGGCAGCGCAAGTTGTTCGATCAGTTGCATGGCGAGTTGTATAACGCCGATTACTGGAAGAGCCTGCAGGAGGCGATTCGGGCGGGGAAGGTCATTGATGTTTTCCCGTATCGGCGTAAAGGCCTCGACAACGAGTAGCTCTTTAGAAAAAACACCCTCACCCCAGCCCTCTCCCGGAGGGAGAGGGAGCTGACCGAGGTGTCTTGGGTCAAACGCCGACCTGAAAGATTTTGGCGATTGTGGATTTGGCAAGGCTCTTTCAGGTCGATGCATCTGTGGAGTATCACCCAACCGCCCCCTTTCCCGGAGGGAGAGGGGGCTGACCGAGGTGTCTTGGGTCAAACGCCGACCTGAAAGAGCTTGGCGATTATGGATTCGGTGATGCACGTTCAGGTCGATGTACCTTTGAATCATCCCCCGATCGGTCCCCTCTCCCTCCGGGAGAGGGCTAGGGTGAGGGCAGCAATCCCCCTGACACGCCACAAATCCGCCAAATCTGCGACAATCCGCCCCCTGCATAAATAGACGACCGAATTGCCTACCCGATGACCGACGAATCGCCCTCCATCGACAAACTGCTGAAGAACCTCGATCACGCCATGCTCGCCGACCGTCACCGGCTGCGGCGGCAGTTGCTTGAGCTGCGCAAGAAACCCGACGAGGCCAAACTGGCTCAGTGGGTGACGCGCATGCAGGCGTCCTGTGATCAGGTGCTGGCGCGCAAGGCCAGCCTGCCAGTGATTCGTTACGACGACAGCCTGCCGATCGCAGCCAAGCGCGACGAGATCAAAAAGGCGCTGGAAAAACACCAGGTGCTGATCATCGCCGGCGAAACCGGCTCGGGTAAAACCACCCAGTTACCGAAGATCTGTCTGGAAATCGGTCGCGGTCAGCACGGTCTGATCGGCCATACGCAACCACGCCGAATCGCTGCTCGCAGCGTCGCCAGCCGCGTCGCCGAAGAACTCGCTACGCCGCTCGGTGCGTTGGTCGGCTATCAGGTGCGTTTCGAGGATCAGAGCGATTCCAACACCCTGATCAAGCTGATGACCGACGGTATTCTGTTGGCGGAAACCCAGAATGATCGCTACCTCGAACGCTACGACACGATCATCGTCGACGAAGCCCACGAGCGCAGCCTCAACATCGACTTCCTGCTCGGTTACCTGAAAACCCTGCTGCCGCGTCGCCCGGATCTGAAAGTCATCATCACCTCGGCGACCATCGATCTGGAGCGCTTCTCCAAGCACTTCGATGATGCGCCGATTGTCGAAGTGTCCGGTCGCACCTTCCCGGTGGACACCTGGTATCGCCCGTTGACCCTGGAGCAGGACGAAGAGGGCAACCGCGTCGAGGATGACCTGACGGTCGATCAGGCAATCCTCGCTACCCTCGATGAAATCGCCGCTTACGAGCGCAGCGAGCGTCGCAGCCCCGGTGATGTGCTGGTGTTTTTGCCCGGCGAGCGTGAGATTCGTGACGCCGCCGACATGCTGCGCAAAGCCCAGATCAAACACACTGAAATCCTGCCGCTGTACGCGCGCTTGTCGCCCGCCGAGCAGCAGCGGATTTTCCAGTCGCACCCGGGCCGTCGCGTGGTGCTGGCAACCAACGTTGCCGAGACTTCGCTGACCGTACCGGGCATCCGTTACGTGATCGACAGCGGCACCGCGCGCATCAGCCGTTACAGCTATCGCGCCAAGGTGCAGCGTCTGCCGATCGAGGCGATTTCCCAGGCCAGCGCCAACCAGCGTAAGGGCCGTTGCGGTCGGGTCGAGCCGGGCATTTGCATTCGGCTGTACAGCGAAGAAGATTTTAACGGGCGCCCGGAATTCACCGATCCGGAAATTCTGCGCACCAACCTCGCCGCTGTGATCCTGCAGATGCTGCATCTGCGCCTCGGCGAGATCACCGCGTTCCCGTTTATCGAGCCGCCGGATGGCAAGGCGATCAGTGACGGCTTCAACCTGCTGCAAGAACTCTCGGCAGTCGATCGCAACAGCCAGTTGACCCCGCTGGGTCGCCAGTTGGCGCGCCTGCCGGTCGATCCGCGCATGGGCCGCATGTTGCTTGAAGCGGCTAAGCTCGGCAGCCTGCAGGAAGTGCTGATCGTCGCCAGCGCGATGTCGATTCAAGACCCGCGCGAGCGGCCGCCGGAGCGTCAACAAGCCGCCGATCAGGCCCACGCACAATGGAAAGACGTTGACTCGGACTTCGCCGGTTTAGTGAATCTGTGGCGTGGCTTTGAAGAGCAGCGCCAGGCGCTGACCGCGAGTCCGTTGCGCAACTGGTGCCGCAAGAACTTCCTCAACTACCTGCGTCTGCGCGAGTGGCGCGATTCCCATCGGCAGTTGAGCCTGATCTGCCGCGACATGCAGTTGAGCCTGAACAAAGAGCCGGCCGATTACCCGAAATTGCACAAAGCGGTGCTGGTCGGTTTGCTTAGCCAGATCGGCCAGAAAACCGAGGACGGCGATTACCTTGGCGCGCGTCAGCGACGCTTCTGGATTCATCCGTCGTCGGGCATCGGCAAAAAACGCCCGCAATGGCTGATGACCGCTGAACTGGTGGAAACCACCAAGCTCTACGCGCGCATGGTCGCCAAGATCGACGCCGACTGGATCGAGCCGCTGGCCGGGCACCTGATCAAGAAAAACCATTTCGAACCGCACTGGGAGAAGAAGCGCGGCCAGGTCGTCGCGTTCGAACAGATCACCCTGTTCGGGCTGATCGTGGTCGGCCGCCGCCCGGTGCATTACGGCCCCGTGGACCCGGTGGTTTCCCGCGAGCTGTTTATCCGCGAAGGTCTGGTGCGCGGCGAGATTCAGTCGAAAGCCAAGTGTCTGAGCGCCAACAAACAACTGCTGGAACAGCTCGACGAATTGGAAGCCAAGGCACGTCGTCGCGATATTCTCGCCGACGAAGAAACCTTGTACGCGTTCTACGATGCGCGGCTGCCGGCGGAGATTCACCAGACCGCGACCTTCGACAGTTGGTATCGCATCAACAGCCAGAAAGACCCGCAACTGCTGATCATGCGCGAAGAAGACGTGCTGGCCCGCGAGGCCAGTGAAGTCACCGCGCGCGATTACCCGGACACCCTGCACATCGGCGATCTGGAACTGGCGCTGACCTATCACTTCGAACCCAATCACCCGCGCGACGGCGTGACCCTGCGCGTGCCGGCACCGCTGTTGCCGATGTTACCGCCGGAACGCCTGGAATGGCTGGTGCCGGGGCTGATCGAAGCCAAGTGCATCGCCCTCGTGCGCAACTTGCCGAAAGCGCTGCGCAAGAATTTTGTGCCGGTGCCGGACTTCATCAAGGCTGCCTTGCAACGCATGACCTTTGCCGAAGGTTCGTTGCCGCAAGCGCTGGGCCGTGAATTGCTGCGCATGACTGGCGCGCGGGTCAGCGATGAGGCGTGGGCAGAAGCCGAGCAGGGCGTCGAGGGGCATCTGCGGATGAACCTGGAAATCGTCGATGGCCAGGGCAAATTCCTCGGTGAAGGTCGCGATCTGACCGAGCTGACTGCGCGGTTTGCCGAAGCCAGTCAGGCCGCGTTAGCGGTGCCGCAGAGTGCGAAAAGCCAGCAACCGGTGGAGGCCAAGGTCTTTGCGCCGGTGGCGGAAAAGACTCAGCAGAAGATCGCCGGGCTGTCGATGACGGTGTATCCGGCGCTGGTCGAAGAGGGCGGCACGGTCAAGGAGGGGCGCTTCTCGACCCCGGCCGAAGCCGAATTCCAGCACCGTCGCGCCTTGCAGCGGTTGTTGATGCAGCAACTGGCAGAGCCGGCCAAGTTCCTGCGCAGCAAGTTGCCGGGGCAGACTGAACTGGGCCTGCTCTATCGCGAGCTGGGCCGGGTTGATGCGCTGGTTGAAGACATTCTGCTGGCGAGCCTCGACAGCTGCATTCTTGAGGGTGAAGACCCTTTGCCCCGCGACGGCGCCGGGTTGGCGGCATTGGCCGAGCGCAAACGCGGCAACTGGACCGAGCACGCCGAACGTGTGGCCCGGTTGACGCTGGAGATTCTCAAGCTCTGGCACGGTCTGCAAAAACGCTTCAAGGGCAAGATTGATCTGGCGCAAGCCGTGGCGCTGAATGACATCAAGCAGCAGATCAATAATCTGGTTTATCCGGGTTTTGTCCGCGAGACGCCGATGCAGTGGCTCAAAGAGTTGCCGCGTTACCTGAAGGCGGTCGAGCAGCGTTTCGAAAAGCTCGGTGCGCAGGTGCAGAAGGATCGCGTCTGGAGCGGCGAACTCGCCGGCCTCTGGGCGCAATACCAGACCCGCGCAGCGAAACATGCGCAGGAAGGCAAACGCGATCCGCAGCTTGAGCTGTATCGCTGGTGGCTCGAGGAATACCGGGTGTCGCTGTTCGCCCAGCAGTTGGGCACGAAAACGCCGATTTCCGACAAACGCCTGAACAAGCAGTGGACTCAGGTCGAGCCCTGACCTTGAGCCATACGCAATCCCCTGTGGGAGCGAGCCTGCTCGCGAAAGCGGTGTGTCAGGTAAGAATGTGCTGACTGACACCGCGCCTTCGCGAGCAGGCTCGCTCCCACATTGGGATGTGGGTTGTGCTTGAGAAAGGCGCCAAAAGTCCACGTTTATGGCAAACTTCGCGACCATAAACGCCGCTTTCGCGACCCAGAGCCTTCGGCCGTGGTGCGAGACGGAATAAAGCGATGCCAGGTTTGCGTCCCCCGGATGGGAATAGACCCTTTGTGTGTTGGTACGACGGTTCCAGCACTTTCTGCCTGAACAGATTAGAGAAACGACCATGCATAACGTCGTCATCAGCGGCACCGGCCTGTACACCCCGGCCAACAGCATCTCCAACGAAGAGCTGGTGCAGTCTTTCAACGCCTACGTCGCCCAGTTCAACGCCGACAACGCCCAAGCCATTGCCAGCGGCGAAGTCCAGGCCCTGACCGAATCCAGCGCGGCGTTTATCGAAAAGGCTTCCGGCATCAAGAGCCGCTTTGTCATGGACAAGGACGGCATCCTCGATCCACAACGCATGGCCCCGCGCCTGCCAGAGCGTTCCAACGACGAATGGTCGGTGCTCTGCCAGATGGCCATCGGCGCTGCCGAACAGGCCCTGCAACGCGCCGGCAAAACCGCCGCTGACATCGACGGCGTGATCGTCGCCTGCTCCAACCTGCAGCGCGCCTACCCAGCCATCGCCATCGAAGTCCAGGAAGCTCTGGGCATTCAGGGTTTCGGTTTCGACATGAACGTGGCCTGCTCCTCGGCGACCTTCGGCATTCAGGCCGCGGCCAACAGCGTGCAACTGGGCCAGGCCCGGGCGATCCTGATGGTCAACCCGGAAGTCTGCACCGGTCACCTGAACTTCCGCGACCGCGACAGCCACTTCATCTTCGGCGATGCCGCGACTGCGGTAATCATCGAGCGCGCTGACACCGCGACGTCCAAGCACCAGTTCGATGTAGTCAGCACCAAACTGCTGACCAAGTTTTCCAATAACATCCGCAACAACTTCGGCTTCCTCAACCGCGCGGCTGAAGAGGGCGTCGGTGCACGCGACAAGCTGTTCGTGCAGGAGGGCCGCAAGGTGTTCAAGGATGTTTGCCCGATGGTTGCCGAACTTATTGGCGAGCATCTGCAAGAGAACCAGCTTAACGTCGGCGACGTGAAGCGCTTCTGGCTGCACCAGGCCAACCTGAGCATGAACCACCTGATCGTGCGCAAGCTGCTGGGCCGTGAAGCCACCGAAGAAGAAGCGCCGGTGATTCTCGACACCTACGCTAACACCAGCTCCGCGGGTTCGGTGATTGCTTTCCACAAATATCAGGACGATCTGGCTGCCGGTTCGCTGGCTGTCTTGAGTTCGTTCGGTGCCGGCTATTCGATCGGCAGCGTCATTCTGCGCAAGCGTTGAAAAGAGGTTTAATTTCCTCTTAATTGCGCCGACTTTTCCTACATCCGAATCGGCTCAAACGCTGTAATTTTTCGGAAATGGCGGCAGGTGAAGACCTGGCGCCGTCATTTTCGAAATCGGCACAAGGAAATTTTTGGATGGCGGCTGACGACACCCAACTGCTTGCGCGCCTGCTGGCCGGTGAGCAACAGGCTTTCAAGGAACTGGTGACGACGTATCAGAGCGCCATGCGCGCCGTAGCGTATGCGATTGTCGGGCAGCGCCATGTCGAAGAAGTGGTGCAGGACGCATGGCTTTCCGTGGTGCGCCATATCGCCAGCTTCGAGGGGCGTTCCAGTCTCAAGACCTGGCTGTTGACCATCACTGCCAACTCGGCAAAAAGTCGCTACAAGCAAAATCGCCGGGAAGTGTTGATGGATGATTTGCCATCGCCCCATGGCACGATCGACGACGACCGTTTTTCTCCCGGTGACGGCCATTGGCTGGTCGCCCCGTTCGCCTGGCACCAGGACACCCCCGAAGCGCTGCTCACTGAAGGCGAATTGCGCGACTGTCTGGAGCACACGCTGCTGAGTCTGTCGGAACTGCAAAGCAGCGTTTTGCTGTTGCGCGAACGGCAGGGGCTGGAGCTAGAGGAGATCTGTAATCTTCTGGAGATCTCGCTCTCCAATGTCCGTGTGCTGCTGCATCGTGCGCGGCTGAAAGTCTTCGCGACCGTGGAGCATTTTGAGGAGACCGGAGAATGTTGACCTGCAAGGAGCAAGTGGCACGCTCCAGCGATTATCTCGATGACCAATTGAGCTTTGGTGAAAAGTGGATGGTGCGTCATCACCTGATGTTTTGCCCGAACTGCCGGCGTTTCATTCGTCAGATGCGTTTGATGCAAGGCACCTTGAAGGCGATGCCGGAGAAACCGGAGGACGGGGTGGATGCGCTGGCTGAGCGTCTGGCGGCGCAGCGGCGGGACGATAGCCCGTGAAAAAACACAGCCCGATGCAGCGCCAGCGAACGGATGATGGGGATCGCTGTAACTGGACCGGGCTGCAGGAAAATCAGCTTCGATCGACAAGTCGCAAGGGGAGCGGTGACTTGCAGCTTGTCGCTCGAAGCTTGTAGCTGTTTTCTTAGAACTTGGCTTCGGCGTCCAGTTGCAGGGTGTTGGCGTCAGCGTCACGCTGGGTACGGCTGGCGAAGTCGGCCTTGGTCAGGAAGTACGTGGCACCGATAGCGAAGTTCTTGTCGATGTCGTAACCGACCTTGAACTTGTGGCCACGGGAACCAGTGGTGCCGTTGGCGAAGTCGGAGTCGGTGAAGGCGCCGACCACGGCATTACGCTGCACGTCACGATAGTTGTAATCGAGGTTCAGGCCGAAGACTTTCGACTTGGCGCCCAACAGCCACGCAGTGTCCTGATCGGTCACGGCGTCGTTGTTCTTCACGTACTGACCGTAGAACGACAGTGGCATCGGCAGACCGCCGATGTCGACCTGGCTGAACCCTTCATACAGACGGAATTCGTTGTTGGCCGAGTTGCCGTTGACCGCCAGCGCGCACGGTGTGGAAGTACCGGTGCAGCGGCTGTCTTCGTCGTTCTGGTAGGCGTAGACGCTGCCGCCCACGGTCACTTTCAGGTTGTCGCTGATGTTGAAGCGGCTACCCAACTGGCCAGCGGTCAGACGCAGGTCGTGACGGAATTGCACGCCATCGCCGTCGACGTTGTCCTTGAGGTTGTAGTTACCCAGGCTGCCGAACAGTTCGGCGCTGCTGCCCAATGGGTACTTGTAGGTCACGGCCAGACCTTCCGGGTTGATGTCGCTATCCCAGATGATGTCGCCCATGCTCACCCATTGTTGCGGCATCTTGCCGCCAACCAGGTGCAGGTTCTTGATCGCGTCCGGGTGGTAGTCGATGTAACCCTGGTCCAGCCAGATCTGCTTCTTGTCGAAGTAGTTGTTCAGGTCCTGGTTGGTCGAGCGAGCGTCGTCGTTGCTGCCGGTGGCGATACGGATACCGGTGTCGACCTGCGGGTTGATTTCGCTGTAGGCACCCAGGCGGGCACGAATGCGCTGACGGTCCTGGTCCTTGTTGTTTGGCACGCCATCGTTGTGGACGTTTTCCTGACGGAAGCGTACGTCGCCCTTGAACTGGGTCTTGGCAGCCCAGGCCAGTTTTTGGTCGAAGGCGCTCAGTGTGTCGGTTTTCTTCGCGGTGGCCGCGATTTGCTCGTTGGTCTCTTGCTGAGCCTGACGGGCAATCTGCTGTTCTTTCTGATCCCTGGCCAGCTCGGCTTGCAGTTCGCTGTACTGCGCGTTGGTGATCGAGCCGTTAGCCTTGAGCATGTCGAGCAGTTTGGCGTCGACTGCGGCACTGGCCGGAACACTCATGGCCAGCAACAGGCCACCGCACAAGGCCGCCGCAGTTTTCGTGGAAGCAAGACGCATATCAATCTCCGAAGATGAGAGGGGATGACAGAGCCATCCGGGGCACAACCGACCGTAAGGGGCGGAAAACTGTGGCCGGGTATAACCCGGCGCTCTAAAAACAGGCGCCAGTATCGCGATGGTTTATTACAGAGCAGTGGCAATGTGATGTCATGTCCGTGACGATACAAAGCCGCCGTGAACCATTGAGTTAGAGCACTGTCGTCGCTTTGCCCGTGTGCAAAGTGGAGCGATAGGCGATACTCGCGGGGCTTTCACGCCATGAAGAGTGAGGACGGTGATGCCGTTGCAACGCCTGCAAAAACTGTCAGAAATCGCCCCGCAGACCTGGGATGCCATGGTGCCGCAGAGCCAGCCTTTTCTGCGTCACGCTTTTTTGAGCGCACTGGAAGACAGCGGCAGTGTCGGCCCCCATTCCGGCTGGCAGCCGGAGCATCTGCTGCACGTTGAAGGTGAGCGCCTGATCGCCGCGCTGCCCGGCTATCGCAAGTGGCATTCCTATGGCGAGTACGTGTTCGATCACGCCTGGGCCGATGCCTGTGAACGCGCCGGCATCGATTACTACCCCAAATTGTTGAGCGCGGTGCCGTTCAGTCCTGTGACCGGGCCGCGACTGTTGGCGGCCACGGTCGAAGACGGTTTCGAATTGTTGAAAAGCCTGCCGGGCTATCTTGAACTCGAAGGGCTTTCCAGCGCCCACATCAACTTCACCGATCCATTCACCGATGCGGCATTGAGCGAGCAGCCCGGCTGGTTGCAGCGCGTTGGCTGTCAGTATCACTGGCAGAATCGCGGTTACCGGGATTTCCAGGACTTCCTCGACGTGCTCAGTTCGCGCAAACGCAAACAGATGCGCAAGGAGCGCGAACAGGTGGCCGGGCAGGGCTTCGAGTTCGAATGGCTGGAGGGGCGGGAGCTGAGTCAGGCGCAATGGGATTTCGTCTATGCCTGCTACGCCAATACCTACGCGGTGCGCCGGCAAAGGCCGTATCTGACGCGGGAGTTTTTCGGTCTGTTGGCCGAACGCATGCCGGAGTCGATTCGCGTCGTGCTGGCCAGGCAGGGGTCAAGGCCGGTGGCGATGGCGTTCAGCCTGGTG
>Ga0157345_1000079_pt1 | contig 20313 bp, 25 predicted proteins | sample MOy3yng090410_FD_105398 | JGI IMG/M metagenome (GOLD analysis project Ga0157345, IMG submission 105398) | Arabidopsis rhizosphere microbial communities from North Carolina - M.Oy.3.yng.090410 | ecosystem: Host-associated > Plants > Roots > Rhizosphere | place: USA: North Carolina | collected... | reverse complement strand
TCGCCCTGCTGCGTGGCCCGATCGCCCGTCTGCACCGTGCTCTGGCGCAATTCATGATCAACCTGCACGTTACCGAGCACGGCTACGAAGAAGCCTATACGCCTTATCTGGTCCAGGCGCCGGCGCTGCAAGGCACCGGTCAGTTACCGAAGTTCGAAGAGGATCTGTTCAAGATCGCTCGTGAAGGCGAAGCCGATCTGTACCTGATCCCGACCGCCGAAGTGTCGCTGACCAACATCGTTGCTGGCGAAATCGTCGATTCGAAACTGCTGCCGATCAAGTTCGTTGCCCATACTCCGTGCTTCCGCAGTGAAGCCGGCGCATCGGGTCGTGACACCCGCGGCATGATCCGTCAGCACCAGTTCGACAAGGTTGAAATGGTCCAGATCGTCGAGCCGTCGACCTCGATGGAAGCGCTGGAAGGCCTGACCGCCAACGCCGAAAAGGTGCTGCAACTGCTCGGTCTGCCTTATCGCACCCTGGCGCTGTGCACCGGCGACATGGGCTTCAGCGCGGTCAAGACTTATGACCTCGAAGTGTGGATCCCGAGCCAGGACAAGTACCGCGAAATCTCGTCATGCTCGAACTGCGGTGACTTCCAGGCCCGTCGTATGCAAGCGCGTTTCCGTAATCCGGAAACCGGCAAGCCTGAGCTGGTGCACACCCTGAACGGTTCCGGTCTGGCCGTCGGCCGCACCCTGGTGGCCGTACTGGAAAACTACCAGCAGGCTGACGGCTCGATCCGGGTTCCGGACGTGCTCAAGCCGTACATGGGTGGCCTTGAGGTCATCGGCTAAATGAAATATCTGCCGCTGTTTCACAACCTGCGCGGCAGTCGTGTGTTGGTCGTCGGTGGGGGGGAAATTGCCTTGCGCAAATCCCGCCTGCTGGCCGATGCCGGTGCGCTGCTGCGGGTGGTCGCACCTGAAATCGAAACGCAACTGCGTGAGTTGGTCGCCGCTTCTGGCGGTGAATGTGTGTTGCGCGGTTACGTCGAGGCGGATCTGGACGGTTGCGGGCTGATCATCGCCGCCACCGACGATGAGACGCTCAACGCCCAAGTTTCCACCGATGCTCACAAGCGCTGCGTGCCGGTCAACGTGGTCGACGCGCCGGCCTTGTGCAGCGTGATCTTCCCGGCGATCGTCGATCGCTCACCGTTGATCATCGCAGTGTCCAGCGGCGGCGATGCGCCGGTGCTGGCGCGTTTGATTCGCGCCAAGATCGAAACCTGGATTCCCTCGACTTACGGTCAGTTGGCCGGTCTGGCTGCGCGTTTCCGCAATCAGGTGAAAAGCCTGTTTCCGGATGTGCAGCAGCGTCGTGGTTTCTGGGAAGACGTGTTTCAGGGGCCGATTGCTGATCGCCAGCTGGCCGGGCAGGGCGCTGAAGCCGAGCGTCTGCTGCAAGCCAAGATCGATGGCGAAGCCATGGTCACCACCGGCGAGGTGTATCTGGTTGGCGCCGGTCCGGGCGATCCGGATCTGCTGACTTTCAAGGCCTTGCGTCTGATGCAGCAAGCGGATGTGGTGCTCTACGACCGCTTGGTCGCGCCAGCGATTCTTGAACTGTGTCGTCGTGATGCCGAGCGGGTCTACGTTGGCAAGCGTCGTGCTGATCACGCCGTGCCGCAGGATCAGATCAACCAGCAACTGGTCGATCTGGCCAAGGCCGGCAAGCGTGTGGTGCGGTTGAAGGGTGGTGATCCGTTCATCTTCGGCCGTGGCGGCGAAGAGATCGAAGAACTGGCGGCCCACGGCATTCCGTTTCAGGTGGTGCCGGGCATTACAGCGGCCAGCGGTTGCGCGGCGTATGCCGGGATTCCGCTGACCCATCGTGATTACGCGCAATCTGTGCGCTTTGTCACCGGGCATTTGAAGGATGGCTCCACCGATTTGCCATGGGTAGACCTTGTCGCCCCGGCGCAGACGCTGGTGTTCTACATGGGCTTGGTCGGCTTGCCGGTCATTTGCGAACAACTGATCAAACATGGTCGTTCGGCCGATACCCCGGCGGCATTGATTCAGCAGGGCACCACGGTCAATCAGCGGGTCTTTACCGGCACGCTGGCCGATCTGCCGCGATTGGTGGCGGAGCATGAAGTGCATGCGCCGACACTGGTGATCGTTGGTGAAGTGGTGCAACTGCGCGAGAAACTGGCGTGGTTCGAAGGGGCTCAGGCGCAGGTCTGAAAACCGAGTCGCCTCATTCGCGAGCAGGCTCGCTCCCACATTGGATCTGTGTCGTACACAAATCCCCTGTGGGAGCGAGCCTGCTCGCGAAGAGGCCCTCAAAAACACCGAATCAATCAACCCTGGCGCCAAACCCCTTTGCCGCTCAACCGCGCCCGATCATGGGCCTCGTTGAAATCCTGCTCCGGCCCCTTCGGCACAACACCCGTCGGGTTAATCGTCTTGTGACTGCCGTAGTAGTGATTCTTGATGTGCTGGAAATCCACCGTCTCGGCAATCCCCGGCAGCTGATACAGCTCACGCAGCCAGTTCGACAGATTCGGGTAATCGGCAATCCGCCGCAGGTTGCACTTGAAGTGCCCGTGGTACACCGCGTCAAAACGAATCATCGTGGTGAACAAACGGATGTCCGCTTCCGTCAGGTACTCACCCGATAAGTAGCGATTGGCACCCAACACTCGCTCCAGATGATCCAGTTCGGCAAACACCTCATCGAACGCTTCTTCATAAGCCTGTTGCGAAGTCGCGAAGCCTGCGCGATACACGCCGTTGTTTACCGCCGGATAGATCCGCTCGTTCAGCGCATCAATTTCGCCGCGTAATGGCGCCGGGTAGAAATCCAGATCGTTGCCGGTCAGATCATCAAAGGCGCTGTTGAACATGCGGATGATTTCCGCTGATTCATTGCTGACGATGCGTTTGAGCTTTTTGTCCCACAGCACCGGTACGGTGACGCGGCCGGTGTAATCGGCGGTGTCGGCGGTATAGCGCTGGTGCATGAATTCAAAGCCATCAAGCTTGTCGCCCGTCGAGCCGAGTGCTTCGTCGAAGGTCCAGCCGTTCTCCAGCATCAGCCAACTGACCACCGAAACGTCGATCAGATTTTCCAGGCCTTTGAGCTTGCGCAGGATCAGCGTGCGATGCGCCCATGGACAGGCGAGGGAAACGTAGAGGTGATAGCGCCCGGCTTCAGCGGCAAAACCGCCTTCACCGCTGGGGCCGGGTTCACCGTTAGCGGTGACCCAGTTGCGGCGCTTGGCCTGTTCGCGCTGAAACGCGCCGTCCTTGCTGCTTTCGTACCACTTGTCCTGCCAGTGGCCATCGACGAGTAAACCCATGATCAAGACTCCGTAAACCAATAATCGTTGGAGTCGAGTCTATTCCGATGAGTTCGAACAAAAAGCGCAAAGATCAGGCGCGAATGATCGGTTAAATCGATTTGTCCCGCGCGGCCCAGTAGTGCTCGGCGGTTGCGAAGGCTTGCTCACGGTTTTGACCGAGGCCGCGTAAGGCCAAGGCCATGGTCGCAATCAGGGCCATTTGCGGGTAACTGTCGACGACATCTCCGCGCCAGACGGCTTTCAGATGTTCAACGTCCAGGGTTGCCGGTTTGACGTGGCGTTGCGCCGACAATTGCGGCCATTCCTCGTCCCAGCTTTCGCCACCTGTGGTGCCGTAGAGGTGACTGTCGGCATCAGGGTTGATCTCGATTTCGCCGCCATCACCCTTGACCACAATCGCCGTGTCACCGAGCAAACCGCTGGCATCGCGATGCACTGCCTGATAGCCAGGATGGAAAATGCTCTGCAGCCCACAACGCGCGCCCAGCGGATTGAGAATCCGTGCCAGCGAATGAATCGGCGAACGCAGGCCGAGGGTGTTGCGCAAATCGATCATGTTCTGCAATTGCGGCGCCCAGTCCACCAGCGGCATGAACGCCAGCCCGCCGTTGTCCAGTGCCGTGCCGACCTGTTGCCAGGTGCGGCACAACGGAATGTTCAACTCGCCGATCAGTTGCTCGCTGTACATCCGCCCGGCCGTGTGTGCGCCGCCGCCGTGCATGAAGATGCGCACGCCGTTCTGTGCCAGACACTTGGCTGCCAGCAGATACCACGGCAGATGGCGCTTCTTGCCGGCATAGGTCGGCCAGTCGAGATCGACGTTCAGCTTGGGGGCCTGCAAGCGCTCGCGCAGGGCTTCGGTGAAGCCAGCCATTTCCTCGGCGCTTTCTTCCTTGTGCCGCAGCAACATCAGGAATGCACCGAGCTGGGTGTCCTCGACCTTGTCGTCAAGGACCATGCCCATGGCTTCCCGGGCTTCTTCGCGGGTCAGGTCGCGAGCGCCACGTTTGCCTTTGCCGAGAATGCGCACGAACTGGGCGAACGGGTGTTCGGCAGGTGTTTCGAGGGTCAGTGCTGGAAAGTCGGTCATAAGCAATTCGTCGGTTTGGGCAGGCCCGCCAGTTTCGCGGCGAGTTTGGCGGGGGTGCCTTTGAACAGTCGGTTCAGGTGCAGGCTGTTGCCCTTGTCCGGGCCGAGTTTCAACGCGGTGTATTTGATCAGCGGCCGTGTGGCCGGGGACAGCTGGAATTCGGCGTAGAAGCTGCGCAACAGTTCGAGGACTTCCCAGTGTTCGGCGGTCAACTCGATCTCTTCGGCGGCAGCGAGGGCGCTGGCAACGTCGGCAGACCAGTCGCTGAGGTCGACAAGAAAACCGTCCTTGTCCAGTTCGATGGCGCGGGCGCCGACGGTCATGGAGTTCATAGCCAGCTGTTGACCTTGTCGTGATGGATCGACAGCTCGACGAAGGCCGGGTAATCAATGGCCTCAGCCCAGTCCGGGACATCAATGGCGCGAGCCTGTGCATCTTCGGCAAGGACGAATAATTTGATTTGGCGTTGTTCCAGTGCACTGAACGGCGCGGTGCCTGGTTGCAACGCATACACCGCATCGCCGGAGAGCAGCAATGCATCAGCGCTGCCGATCAGGCGCAGGCAACTGGTCAGGCGATCGTCGCCAAACGGGGAATGAGACAACACATGCAAAGTCGACATCAGAGGGTGATCACCTGGTCGTAACGGTCAATAAGGGCGGTGATTTGCTCGGCGGCCAGCGGCTGCGCTTCGTCCAGCGACAGAGTGCCGAGGCCACGAGTGCTGGCGCTCTCTGCGCAGTAGAACAACTCTTCGACACCAAACATCGGTAGCGCTTGCAGGTTAGCGCTCAAGTCTTTCTGCTGCAGGGCTTTGGCGCTCTGCCCGGCGGCGAGTTGCAACACGCCATCATCGAGAAACAGCAAGCCAATGGGCAGATCAAAGGCGCCACCGGCCAGCACGATGTCCAGTGCTTCGCGGGCTTCGGGACCGGACCACGGTGATTGGCGGCTGATGAGCAACAGGGATTTAGCCATCTCACGCACCTCCGAAGCAGATCAAGCGGTCAGCGTCTTGCACCGCATCATGCAACTGACCAAGACCGGACAATTCCCACGGTGCGCTGACTGAGACGGCGTCACGCTGATAACGCTTGGCTTCTTCAGCGTTCAGCACACCACGACGCAGGGCGGCGGCAATGCACACCACGCCGTCCAGCTTTTGCTCGGTAATGAAGGCGCGCCATTGTTTGGGCAGGTCCAGTTCGTCCTGCGGCGTGACCACCGCATCGGAAGCGTTATAAACGCCGTCCTGATAGAAAAACAGCCGGACAATCTCATGCCCGCCGGCCAGCGCGGCCTGCGCAAACAGCAGGGCGCGGCGCGAGGAGGGCGCATGGGCGGCGGAAAACAGCGCGATGGCGAACTTCATGACGGACTCGATCAGCAAAACTGCGGCCATGATAAAGCTTTATCGAAGCCGCCGCGAAACCTTGTAGGCCTTCGCCTGCTCGCGATAGCGGTCTGTCAGCTGGTGAAGATGAAGAATGTGCCGGCGCCTTCGTCGGAACGCCGCCCGGAGCCGGCTCGCTCCTACAGAGATTTTTGTTGTCCTCGGTTAGCGCGGCATATAGCCCAATTGCCAGCGCCGCGGGATTTTCAGCGATAGCAGCCCGATCATCGCCGCCAGAAACCCGCTGACAAACATCGCCTTCAGTCCCAAATGATGTTCCAGCACTGCCCCCAGAATCGCGCCGATAAACATTCCGCTCCAAGGCACCAGTTGCACCCGCCAGCCACTGCGCCGTTCGCCAAGCATCCAGCGACCCAATCCACGGCCGAACCGCGACAACGCGCCAGTCACGTAAGTCAGCCCGACCGGCAAGCCATTCACCTCTTCGACCGCCGCGTTGAGCATGCCCATCGCAATGATTGCCGCCATCAGCGCCGGCAGTTGTGTCTCGAATGGCCAGACCGCCGCCGCGCACAGCAGGGTGGCGATACACAGCAGCAGCGGCAGCGCCCGGCGGCCGCCGAAACGTGCGACGACGACCCCCAAGGCATTGCCGACAATAAATGTTGCGACGAGGATCAACAAACGCACGGTCAGCCCGACATCGCCATCGCTGATCGCCACGGCGAGTCGGGTGGTGTTGCCGCTCATGAACGAGACGAAATCGCCGCTGGCCATAAAGCCAATGGCGTCGGTCATTCCGGCCAGCACCGAGAGGCTGGCCACCAGCGCCAGACCAATCCGCCCGCGCCACTTTTGTGTGTGCAGGTGGCCGGGGCTGGCGCGGTGAGTCGAGGCGGATGGCAGCATGAGTGGCGGTGTCCTTTCGCGGCGGTTACGGTTCTATGCCATACAGATCGCAATACTCCAGCCAATCCATCCCGGCCATTTCCGCGACTTCACGATGTACTTCCAGGCGCTGCGCCTGGTATTCCTCAGGCGAGTCAGCGGTCAGTTGCAAGGTCAGCTCCCAGGCGAACAGTCCGAGACTCTCCGCTTCGGCCTCAAACGCTTCATGCAGGCGCTCTTCGCGATACTGTGCTTGAGTTTCGCCTTTGGCCTGGGCCAGTAACGGGTTGAGGTGGTCGAGGGTTTCGCGCAGTTCGGGGCGCGCGTCGAGAAATATTTGCAGGGCATGTTCATGTCGCTGGTCGGTAGGCGCCATGGGGTTTCCTTGTGAGGCTGATGAGCTTAGGTTGCCGCAGCGGCCTGCGCGTGTCGCGCTATAAATGCAGTAAAGCAGAACGATTTCTGCTGCTGCGATGATACAGTCCGCTTTTTTCTGAATGAGCGAATGCAATGCGAATTCTGATGGTAGCGCTGGCGGCGACGCTGCTGGCCGGTTGCGCAGGTTCGGTGATGGACGATGCTCGCACCAAAGCCCCCTATAAAGTACTGACTTCGGACAAAGCCGAGAAAGTCGTGGCGCAATGTGTGCAGTTCGGCTGGCAGGACGAGGCGGTGTTCGGCGTGGACGCGGCGGCGTATCTGGAACCGCGCAAGTCGGGCGGGACGACGGTGTATACCCGTTCGGCGGAGTCGTTTGTCGACGTGATCACTGAAGCTTCGGGCACGACGCTGAATTACTACGCGCAGAAGGATGACTTTGTCGCCAAGCGCCGGTTGGCGGCGTTGGCGACCTGTCTGTAGGGCCAATGGTCGCGGTGAGGTTCAAGCCGCCTTCGCGAGCAAGCTCGCTCCCACATCGATTCTTTGTCGGTCATTAATCCAGTGTGGGAGCGAGCCTGCTCGCGAAGGGGTCGGTACATTCAACCTGCAAGTCGCTTCTGGAAAAAATGTCGTTTGTGCCCCGGCGGATAATCGACGATTTCCCCGAACTGGCTATACCCCAGCTTCTTGTAGAACTCCGGCGCCTGAAAGTCGAACGTGTCGAGCCATGCGCCGATGCAGCCTTTCTCCCGCGCGAGCTCTTCGGCCATGTGCATCAGCTTCGAGCCAATTCCCTGGCCCCGGCCTGCTTCAGGCACTGACAGCAAATCGATGAACAACCACTGACAGACCAGTCGGCCATAAAGTCCGCCCAGAATCTTGTCGTGATCATCGCGCACCAGCAGGGTGAGCGGCTCTGATACCGCGATCCCGGCCTTGGCCACGTTATAGGCATGCAGGGGCGCCAAAATGGCCTGGCGTTCTTCTTCTGTGGAATGTTGCGACAGCTCGATGCGCAAATTCATGCGTGACTTCCTTGTAGTTTGAACCCGCAGCCTATCCTGCCCGGCACCTGTCTTCCAAGCCCTGCCGCAACCCGTTGGAACTGCCGCTCTCGCGTCGGGGTCTAGCCTTTACAGCGTCACTCCAGCACGCGGTTGATGAGGATCCCCCATGAATATTTTCGAAGCCCTTCGCGAAAGCCACGACCGCCAGCGTACTTACGCCAAAAACCTGATCGAAACCAGCGGTGACACCCCGGAGCGGGTTGAGGCTTATAAGTTGTTGAAAGCCGAATTGCAGGCCCACGAAACGGCCGAAGAGCGTCATTTCTACATTCCGTTGATGGAATACGACAACGGTGTCGATCTCAGCCGCCACGCCATTTCCGAACACCATGAAATGGACGAGATGATGGAAGAACTCGACGAGACCGAGATGTCCAGCCCGGCCTGGCTGGCCACTGCCAAAAAGCTCTCTGACAAAGTTCACCATCACCTGAAGGAAGAAGAACAGAAGTTCTTCCAGATGGCTGGCAAATTGCTCAGCGAAAAACAGAAAGAACAACTCGCCGGGCAGTACGAAAAGGAGTTCAACGCACAGCTGCCGTGAGTACTGAATGGCAGTGTTTGCAGCATTGGCGTGTAATCTTTTGGCGTCATCTCAGGTGGGCGTTGTCGCAAAAGGCTGTATATCCATCCAGTTTTTGCGGTGTTTTTACAGTTCTAGGCTGCTGACTGCGACAAAACCGCCGATGGACAAAAAATCCGTCTCCGTTAGCTTGAAGGCCTCTCCTCGGAAAGGAGAGTTCTTAAATCAACGGAGTGAAAAACATGAATCAACCACAAGCACAAACCCAACTGCGACACGGCCGTGTGATTTCCCCTGCAAGCCGCGGTGCGGTAGCGATCGAGCAAGGATTGCTCGGCGCCTGGCAGGTCAACGAAATGGAAGGCGGGAAGAATTTCCCGGCGCTGGCAGCGGGGCCGTTCCCGGCGCCTTACCAGAGCGACTCGGACAGTGTCACGCCACCGGCCGACGGCTACATTCTCAGCGGTGGCAAGAGCGATGCCCGCGATTGCGTGAACTTCACCAATGACGAAATGAGCAAAAAACTCGCTCGTCCGTTCACCTGGCCGCTGCTCAATGTCACCCCGGGGCAAACCCTCGAAATCAAATGGGAATACACCGCGCCGCACACCACGCGTGGTTACCGCTGGCTGATCACTAAGGATGGCTGGGACCCGAAACAGCGTATTACCCGTGCGCAACTGGAAGCCCAACCGTTCTTCGAGGACTTCTACACTCAGGTGCCTTATTACAGCTACCCGAATGAATTGAAGGCCAAGGTCAATCACGCGGTGAAACTACCGACCAACAAGACGGGCCATCACGTGATCGTGCTGATGTGGATCGTCGCCAATACCGGCAACGCCTTCTATCAGGCTTTCGACGTCGACTTCAAATAACGGCGCTGCGTCGCCAAACCCACACGTTCTGAAGGATTAGAACATGTCAAAAATCGATTTCTCTTTAGTGCAAAACGCGGCGAGCGATGCCGCCTCGCTGATGCCGAGCATTGCCGGTAAAAAGATCCTCATGGGCTTCTGGCACAACTGGCCGGCGGGCCCGAGCGACGGTTATCGCCAGGGTCGCTTTGCCAGCCTCTCGCTGGAGGAGGTGCCCAAGGAATACAACGTCGTCGCGGTCGCTTTCATGAAGGGCAGCGGGATTCCGACCTTCAAGCCGTTCAACGTTTCCGATGCCGAGTTCCGCCGCCAGGTCGGTGTGCTCAACAGCCAGGGTCGGGCCGTGCTGATTTCACTCGGTGGCGCCGACGCGCACATCGAGTTGCGCAGCGGTCAGGAACAACCGCTGGCCAATGAAATCATCCGTCTGGTGGAAACCTACGGCTTCGACGGACTGGACATCGATCTTGAACAGAGCGCGATTGATTTCGCTGCCAACAAGACGGTTCTGCCAGCGGCATTGAAACTGGTCAAGGATCACTACGCAGGCCAAGGCAAGCACTTCATCATCAGCATGGCCCCGGAGTTTCCGTACCTGACCAGCACCGGTAAATACGTGAGCTACCTGCAGGCACTGGAAGGCTACTACGACTTTATCGCCCCCCAGTTCTACAATCAGGGCGGTGACGGGGTCTGGGTGCCGGAAGCCAACAATGGCGCAGGTGCGTGGATTGCGCAGAACAACGATGCGCTGAAGGAGGATTTCCTTTACTACCTGACCGAAAGTCTGGTGACCGGCACGCGTGGCTTCACGCGGATCCCGGCGGACAAGTTCGTCATCGGCCTGCCGGCCAACAACGATGCGGCGGCTACCGGTTATGTGATCGATAACACCGTGGTCGGTAACGTTCTCAAGCGTCTGGCGATCAAGGGTCTGTCGATTAAAGGTTTGATGACCTGGTCGGTGAATTGGGACAACGGCACCAGCAAGGATGGCGTGCCGTACAACTGGGAATTCAGTCGGCGATATGGGCCGTTGATTCACGGGGTTCCTGCTGCTGAGCAGGCTGTTGGTGACATGCGTTCGCTCATCGCTCGGTAGTTGCAAATAAAGAAGCCCGGTAGCGCTGCCGGGCTTTTTTTGTTTGCGTAATTATTCGACCATGGCGGCTTATTCAGGAAACAGGATCAAGCGTCATGTCCAACACAGCCGAGCGGGTCAACATCGTCGACACTCAGGTGTTGTCCCATGACTGGTATCTGCTGAAGAAAATCACCTTCGACTATCACCGCAACAATGGCGAGTGGCAGCGTCAGACCCGTGAGGTTTACGACCGCGGCAATGGCGCTGCGATTCTGTTGTTCAACCGCGAGCAGCGCACGGTGGTGCTGACACGGCAGTTTCGTTTGCCGGTATTCGTCAATGGTCATGATGGTCTGTTGATAGAGGTGGCTGCAGGCTTGCTCGAAGGCGCTGCGCCGGAACAGCGGATTCGCGATGAAGCCGAAGAGGAAACCGGTTATCGCGTGCACGATGTGAAGAAGGTGTTCGAGGCTTACATGAGTCCCGGCTCGGTGACCGAGAAGCTGCACTTTTTCATTGCCGAATACGACGCCGCATCGAAGGTCAGCGACGGTGGCGGTCTGGAAGAGGAGACCGAAGAACTGGAAGTGCTGGAGTGGCGATTCGATGACGCGCTGGCAGCGTTTCAGCGCGGTGAGATCTGCGACGCCAAGACCATCATGCTGTTGCAGTATGCGGCGATGAATAACTTGTTTAACGGATAAATCCAAAGATCGCAGCCATCGGCAGCTCCTGCAGGAAACGCATTCCAGGGTAGGAGCTGCCGAAGGCTGCGATCTCTTGATCTGTATTAACTGGCTAAAATAGATCCCCGGTTTTGCCAACCGTCGACCAGTTGCCACCCTCCAGGGTCAGCAAGCGCTCTTTCGCCTCGAGCCCACCGGCAAATCCGGTCAGCTTTCCCGACGCGCCAATCACCCGATGACACGGCGCGACAATGGAAATCGGGTTGCGTCCGTTCGCTGCGCCCACTGCCCGCACGGCGCTGGGATTGCCGATCTGTTCGGCAATCTGGCTGTAGGTCCGCGTCTCGCCAAATGGAATGGTCAGCAGCGCTGCCCAAACCTTTTTCTGAAAGTCGGTGCCGGTGAAATCCAGTTCCAGATCAAAACAGTCACGCGTCCCGGAAAAATATTCTTCAAGTTGTCGAGCGGTTCGAATCAGGATCGGATTGTCGTGTGCCTCAATCATCGGCCCGAGGCGCACGCGGTTCGGTTTGTCGTTTTCCCAGAGGATGGCCGCCAGTCGTGAGCCGTTCGCGACCAGCTTCAGCTCGCCGACGGGCGAGGGCAGGGTGATGAACGTGTAAGACATGACGGCAGACTCCGGATCAGGGCGGCAACAGCGCCCAGCATACTGCCTGATCGGGGAGGCGCAATACGCAAAGCCGACCATACTGCTTGGTGCTCTTGCAGCGTTCCCCCTCTGTTTTGCACAGACCCTGAAAACAAAAAAAGAGATCGACTCATGAAGTACGAACCTTTGGCCAAATCGCTGATAGCGACCTCACTGGCACTCAGCTGTCTCATGGCTCACGCGGCGTCAGTCGCACCGGTTGCTGCCGAAAACGGCATGGTGGTCACCGCGCAACACCTGGCGACCCACGTGGGCGTCGACGTTCTGAAAAGTGGCGGCAATGCCGTCGATGCAGCGGTCGCTGTGGGGTACGCGCTGGCGGTGGTTTATCCCGCAGCCGGCAACCTCGGCGGTGGCGGCTTCATGACCATTCAATTGGCGGACGGGCGCAAGACCTTCCTCGACTTCCGCGAAAAAGCGCCGCTGGCGGCGACGGCCAACATGTACCTCGACAAGGAAGGCAACGTCATTCCCGACCTGAGCACCCGTGGGCATTTGGCGGTGGGCGTGCCGGGCACTGTCTCTGGCATGGAACTGGCGCTGAGCAAATACGGGACCAAACCGCGCAAGGAGATGATTGCCCCGGCGATCAAACTGGCGGAAGACGGTTTTGCGCTGGAGCAGGGTGATGTCGAGTTGCTGGAGTACGCCACCGATGTGTTCAAGAAAGACATGCGCGATTCAGGCTCGATCTTCCTGCACAACGGCGAGCCGATGCAGGTCGGGCAGAAACTGGTGCAGAAGGATCTCGGCAAGACCCTGCGGACGATTTCCGAAAAAGGCGCCGACGGCTTCTATAAAGGTTGGGTCGCCGATGCCATCGTCACCTCGAGTCAGGCCAACAAAGGCATCATCACCCAGGCCGACCTCGACAAATACAAGACCCGCGAACTGGCGCCGGTGGAATGCGACTACCGTGGTTATCATGTGGTCTCGGCGCCACCGCCAAGCTCCGGCGGGGTAGTGATCTGCCAGATCATGAACATCCTCGAAGGCTATCCGATGAAGGATCTGGGCTTCCATTCGGCTCAGGGTATGCACTATCAGATTGAAGCGATGCGCCACGCGTATGTTGATCGCAACAGCTACCTCGGCGATCCGGATTTCGTCAAAAACCCGATCGAGCACCTGCTGGACAAGAACTACGCGACCAAACTGCGCGATGCCATCCAGCCGCAAAAGGCCGGTGTGTCGGCTGAGCTAAAACCTGGTGTGGCGCCCCATGAAGGCAGCAACACCACGCACTATTCGATCGTCGACAAGTGGGGCAACGCGGTGTCGGTCACCTACACCCTCAACGACTGGTTCGGCGCGGGCGTGATGGCGAGCAAGACCGGGGTGATCCTCAACGATGAAATGGACGACTTCACCTCCAAGGTCGGCGTGCCGAACATGTACGGTCTGGTGCAGGGCGAAGCCAATGCGATTGCGCCGGGCAAGGCACCGTTGTCGTCGATGAGCCCAACCATCGTCACCAAGGACGGCAAAGTGGTGATGGTGGTCGGCACGCCGGGTGGCAGCCGCATCATTACCGCGACCTTGCTGACCATGCTTAACGTCATCGATTACGGCATGGGCCTGCAGGAAGCGGTCGACGCACCACGCTTCCACCAGCAGTGGATGCCGGAGGAAACCAACCTCGAAGACTTCGCCGCCAGCCCCGACACGAAGAAGATTCTCGAGAGCTGGGGCCACAAGTTTGCCGGGCCGCAGGACGCTAACCACATCGCTGCGATTCTGGTCGGCGCACCGTCGCTGGGGGGTAAACCGGTAGGGAAAAACCGTTTCTACGGCGCCAATGATCCGCGCCGCAACACCGGCTTGTCACTGGGGTACTGAGGGGCGTAAAAAGGGGGCGGGCCCAGGTCCGCCCCTGTCTCAAGGACTGATCAAGGAAGGCTCATCATGACCACCGCATTACTGATCATCGACGTCCAGCGCGCCCTCTGCTCGGGCGAATACCAGTGCCATGACATTCACCGGGTGATCGACACCATCAACGGTCTCAGCAGCCGTGCGCGCAAGGCTGGCGTGCCGGTGGTGCTGATTCAGCACGAAGAAAAGGACAGCCCGTTGGCCCAGGGTGCCGAAGGCTGGCAATTGGCCGAAGGGCTTGAGACATCGCCCAAAGACCTGCGCGTACGCAAAACCACCCCGGACTCGTTCTACCAGACAGACTTGCGCAAACTGCTGCCGAGCGAAGATTTCGAAAAACTGGTCATCTGCGGTCTGCAAACCGATTACTGCGTCAACGCCACCGTGCGTCAGGCCCATCAACTGGGTTATGACGTAGTGCTTGTGGCCGACGCGCATTCCACGGTCGACAACGGCAACATGAGCGCCGAAGACATCATCGCCGAGCACAACAAGGATCTGGCGCACCTGACTGGCTCCGTGGCGCGTATCGATGTCAAACCCGCAGCCGACATCAGGTTCTGACAACCCACGCAAAACCTGTAGGAGTGAGCCTGCTCGCGATAGCAGTGTGTCAGTTGGCGCAGCATCGTCTGACAGAACGCTATCGCGAGCAGGCTCACTCCTACAGTGGGGATTTCCGGCAGCAGCACTGGCATACTGCGCGCCGTCCGAAGAATGGAATCTCTCGATGTTCGCGATCTCCCTGCGTCATGCCTTGGCTCTGATGTCCCTTGCGTTTGCCGCTGTCACCCAGGCCAGCAGTTTCGATTGCGCCACGGCCAACAGCAAAACTGAAAAAGCCATTTGTGGTGACCCGCAGATTTCGCTGCTCGACGAGAAGCTGGGCAAGCTGTGGCATTCGACATTGGCTAATGTCCCCGATGCCCAAATCCTCAAGACTGACCAGCGGCGGTGGCTGAAAAATCGCAACGCCTGTGGTGAACAGACGGCCTGTTTGCGCCGCCAGTACCTGATGCGCCTGACCGAACTTGAACACGCCACTCAGCCCTTCAGTTGGGACGCGACCTGGCAGCTTATTCCGCCGGGGACTTCAACCTCGGCGACGGTGATAACCCAGCGCCGCGATGCTACGCACATCAGCATCGACATTACGGCAGCTGAGGGCGCCAACTCCGGTGATCTGGACGGCATCGCCACACTCAAGGACGGTAAGGCCGTTTATTCGGAAGACGAGTGCACCCTGTTGTTCACTCCCATCAACGGTGTGCTGGATATTTCGCTCGTAGGTGCAGGCGGATATTGCAGTGCCGGATTGGGCGTCTACTACATCGGCCGTTTTGTCGCCTCGCAGCAACCGCTGGCGCTTGATTACGACATGCTCAGCCTGGGCTTGGCTCAAACTCCGGAAGAGAACCAGGCACTGCACACGTTGCTCAAGACTGATTATCAGACGCTGGTGGAAAAGTCCGGCTCGTTGATGACCGCTGAGCCTTCCGCTGATGTGCCGGGCAGTCAGGTCTGGGAGATGTGGATGCGCGGCCTCGGCGGTACCGGCGTCTTGATGCGGTCAACCGCTGGGCATTTCTGGGTGCTGCTGGTGACCTACGACAGTACCGGCCACTCGCGTCTGCGCTATTACACCAACGCTGCGAAATGGAAAAAACGTCTACCCGACGCCTTGCACGACTGGAACGAGCGCATGAAAGATCATCTGGAACTCCCCGTAGACTTCATGCCCTGATCTGCGCAGCACTCCTCCATCACGTCGCAAACAAAACCCCACGAATCTCCCCCACCCGCGGCGCTACGACCACGCCCTCCAGCACCATCCGCGTGATCGTCTGCGCCGCCGTTTGATAGTCTTCATCCTGCGGCACTTCGCGCCCCATGATCTGGCCCATCTGCCAGCCGATGTTGGTGTACGTGCGCGTCGCCGACCAGATGAACAGCATCAAATGTTCAGGATCCACCGGCGCCAGCAAACCGCGCTCGATCCAGCTGCGCAGGCATTCAACATTGCGCCGTGCTTCGGCATGCAACAGATCGCGGCACTCATCCGGCAACTGGCGACCGCCCAGCAGCAACTCGCCACTGAACACCTTGGCAATCGCCGGATGTTCGCGGGCAATACGAATTCGCGCGGCGACGTAGGCGCGCAGTCCCGTCAGCGGATCATCGCTTTCACGCAGCACCGCCGAGGCTTCCAGCAACGGCTCGACAAACCCCAGCAGCACTTTGCTGTAGAGGTTTTCCTTGGTCTGGAAGTAGTAATACAGATTGGCCTTGGGCACGCCGGCACGCGCCGCGATGTCGCGGGTCTGGGTAGCGTCGAAGCCATTGGCGGCGAACTCTTCGCTGGCGGCGGCGAGGATCAACTGCTCGTTGCGTACGCGGATGGCACTCATGGACACACAGGCTGGCTGGACGGCATGGAAAGATTCTGGCGATTTTGGTTTCGTAATATACAAAACTATATAGCGATGAGGCCAGCATACTCGAAGGGCAGCGCTATGCTGTTTCGATCATTGATTGGAAACGGAGCGGGCGTATGACTCTTCAGGCAGTGCGAGCCGACCCGACACATCTGGATGCGGTGGCGGCGTTGTTCGACGCTTATCGAGGTTTTTACCAGCAGCCGTCGAACCTTGTGCAATCGCGAGCCTTCATCGCTGAACGCATTGCTGCCAGCGAATCGGCGATTTTTCTTGCTCAGGATGAACACGGTGAAGCGCTGGGTTTCGTGCAGTTGTATCCGACGTTCTCGTCCATCGATGCCCACCGTACCTGGCTGCTCAGCGACCTGTTCACCACACCCGCCGCCCGTGGACACGGGGTTGGCCGACTGTTGATGAACACTGCACGCGACTTCGCCTTGGCGACCGGCGCCAAAGGGCTGGTGCTGGAAACCGCCACCGACAACTTCACGGCGCAAGGCTTGTACGAATCCCTCGGCTACGTACGCGACAGCGGTTATTACACCTACCTGCTCGACTTGCAGCAGAGCTGAGCAAGTTTTTTTGCCGATTTCCCCAATTCAGGCTTTCGCCCGAGCGCCGCTCTCTCTAGAATCCGCCCGGCCTTCGCAATGAAGGCGCAATGCCATCATCTGGTTATGTACACATAGGGACGGACATTATGCAATTCGGGAAAATTCTGGCGCTGGGGCTGGTACTTGCGCTGGGCGGTTGTGCCAGTTTCACCAAAGACGAAGTGGCGCCGGTGACCATGCCCTCGATGGCCAGCTACGCCAACAAGCCAAACGTCTACGTCGATTTCGACTTCTATCAGGGCGAGCCGAAAAGTGCCTCCGCCGTGGAAGTGCCGCAAGCGCGCGATCAACTGAAACCACAGCTGCAAAAAATCCTCACTGACTCGGGTCTGTTCGGCCGTGTCACCCTGGATGAATTCCAGAAGCAGCCGGGCGACTACAGCCTGCGTCTGAAAATGTACAACCATCCGCCGAATGCCGGTTCCATGGTACTGGCCTTCATCAGCGGCTTCAGCATGATGGTGATTCCAGCGTATGGTACCGATCAGTACACCTTGAGCCTGGAAGGCATGGATGGCCAGGGTCAGGCCCTGACCACCGCGAGCAACCACGATGCGGTCGGCACCTGGTTCGGCATCTGGTTTATCCCGCTGATGGCCAACACGCCTAAAGAGGCGGTGAATGACACCTTCACCCGTCAGGTCAATGCGCTGCTCAAGCAGATGGTTGATAGCAAGAACCTGAAGTACTCGGCACTCGAAACCGGTATTCCTCGGGCTTGATGCGAAACAAAAGAGCCGCGATTGCGGCTCTTTTTTTGCCCTTACTTCAGGGCCTGAATGAACTGTGGATCGCTGTACAGTTCTTTCAGCAAGTCACGCACCATCGGGTTGTAAGCGTTGACCGCGTTCGGGATCGCAATGAAGCCGAAGAAGCTGCTGCTCCACTGGCTGCTGACATTCTTGGTCGAGTCGTACACCACATCGTTGCCGTTGAGCAGGGTGAAACGTGCAGCAAGTTTGCCGTCGCCCGTGCCCATGCCGGCGGACAGTTCGTTGTTCACCACCAGCACTTTCAACTGACGCTGAGCCTGCGGATCAAGCAGGCCGGCCTTGCGCAGTTCTTCGGTGATCGCATCCTGAATGTGCGCCGGGATGCTGCCGGACGGCGAGCGAACCGGATTGGCACGCACCACCAGCGAACCTTCACCGGACTCGGCCGTAACCTGAGGATTGCTGATCGCATGTAGCGGTGGGGTTTGCTTGAGCTTCTGCACGTTTTCGAAGCTTGGCTCGTAGCGGGTCATGGTCATGCCACAGCCTTGCAGCAGCACGGCCAGCATCGGGATCAACAATAGCGACTTCTTCACGGCAGTTCCTTGCGTGGGAATAGAGGAGGGCGCGAATTATGGGCAGAGTGCCATCATTGAGCAACCTTGTTCGTTTGGCCTTTTAGCAATTGCTCGATCTGCGCCAACTCCCACGTACTGAGCAGGCTCACCGGGTCGGTGCCAAAGCGCTGCCAACGCTCTAGAGAGCCTTCTTGTCCATCTCCGCTGCGGGCGGATTCACAGTGATGTAATCGCCCCTCGGCAAAATCCAACAGCAGACGCCAGCCGTCGATATCGACTGTGACCAGTCCGGTCTCGGCAGGCGCTTCGCAGACTTTGAACGCGAGCACACCGAGCGCCGCTTCACGCAAACGCTGGCACACTTCGCGGGACGTCAGAAATGCAGACATGTCGAACTCGATGAACAGAGGAGCGCGTCAGCATAAAGCCCGAACCCACAAGTGTCAGCGTTCACTGGCCCGATCCGCGACAATTCCGTAACATCCGCAACCCTCTTTTTCCCGAACACCTGCAGCCGCGCTCGGCGGTTGCTCAATCAGGTAAGCCATGAAACCGATTCGTCTGCGCGCCGATGTCCTGGCCGGACTCACCACCTCGTTTGCCCTGTTGCCCGAATGCATTGCGTTCGCGCTGGTGGCGCACCTCAATCCGCTGATGGGCCTGTACGGCGCGTTCATCATTTGTACGCTGACGGCGTTGTTCGGCGGGCGGCCGGGCATGGTCTCCGGCGCGGCGGGTTCGATGGCCGTGGTCATCGTCGCGCTGGTGGTGCAACACGGCGTGCAGTATTTGCTGGCGACGGTGTTGCTTGGCGGTTTGATCATGATGGCGTTCGGGCTGCTGCGCCTGGGCAAACTGGTGCGCATGGTGCCGCATCCGGTGATGCTCGGTTTCGTCAACGGCCTGGCGATCATCATTGCTTTGGCGCAACTGGAGCACTTCAAGAGCGGTGAAGACTGGCTCAGCGGCACGCCGTTGTACCTGATGACCGGCCTGGTGCTGCTGACCATGGCCATCGTCTATATTCTGCCGCGTCTGACAAAAACGGTGCCGCCAGCACTGGTGGCGATCCTCGGCGTCGGCCTGCTGGTCTACCTGTTCGGCCTGCCGACCCGCACCCTCGGCGACATGGCGCACATTGCCGGTGGCTTGCCGACCTTCGCCTTGCCGGATATTCCGTGGAATCTTGAAACCCTGCGCATCATTGCGCCTTACGCGATTTTGATGGCGCTGGTCGGTTTGCTGGAAACCCTGCTGACGTTGAACCTCACCGATGAAATCACCGAAACCCGTGGCTATCCGGATCGTGAGTGCGTGGCGCTCGGTGCGGCGAATATGGTCTCGGGTGCGTTCGGCGGTATGGGTGGGTGCGCGATGATCGGCCAGACCGTGATCAACCTCAGTTCCGGTGGGCGCGGGCGTTTGTCAGGCGTGGTCGCGGGGGTGCTGATTCTGTTGTTCATTCTGTTTCTGTCGCCGTTGATCGAGCGTATTCCGCTGGCGGCGCTGGTGGGTGTGATGTTTGTGGTGTCGCAGCAGACTTTTGCCTGGGCGTCGTTGCGGGTGGTGAACAAAGTGCCGCTTAACGACGTGCTGGTGATCATTGCTGTGACCACTATCACCGTGTTTACTGATCTGGCCACTGCGGTGCTGTGCGGCATCATTATCGCCGCGCTTAACTTTGCCTGGCAGCAGGCTCGCGAGTTGTACGCCGATGAGCATCTGGAGGCTGACGGCAGCAAGCTTTATCGTTTGCATGGCACGTTGTTTTTTGCCTCGACTGCGCCGTTTCTCAATCAGTTCGATCCGGCTAATGATCCGGCTCGGGTGACTTTGGATTGTCGGCATTTGAGTTTTGTCGATTATTCGGCGATTGCGGCGTTGAAGACTTTGCGTGAGCGCTATGCCAAGGCGGGGAAGCATTTGCAGGTGTTTCATTTGTCTGAGCGGTGCAAGAAATTGCTGAAGCGGGCGGGTGAGGAGCATCACTGATTATCTGGCTTACTGGGTACATATCCGTTGCTGCGGGTGTTGCTGATTAGGGTTCCGCCCTTACGGCGGGTCACTTTTTCCAGACGCCGAAAAAGTAACCAAAAAGGCTTGCTCCTGCGTGCGGCCCGCTCGCTGGGGCTCGGGGTTCCTTCGCTGCGGGATCGATCCG
>Ga0157345_1000077_pt1 | contig 20436 bp, 15 predicted proteins | sample MOy3yng090410_FD_105398 | JGI IMG/M metagenome (GOLD analysis project Ga0157345, IMG submission 105398) | Arabidopsis rhizosphere microbial communities from North Carolina - M.Oy.3.yng.090410 | ecosystem: Host-associated > Plants > Roots > Rhizosphere | place: USA: North Carolina | collected... | reverse complement strand
AGCGCCAAGGCTGATTCAACACCGGTAAAAACTGTGGGAGCGAGCCTGCTCGCGAAAGCGTCCGTTCAGTCAATGCAGTAAGTGGCTGGTATAGCGCCTTCGCGAGCAGGCTCGCTCCCACATTGGTTTTGCGTGAGAGGTTAGACCTCGGTCAGCTTCTGTGTCTCAGAGGCTGGGCGTCCACAATGCAGGCTGCTATTCGTACTCGGCAGTGCATAAATCGCACATGGGACTGTCAAATTTAATTTTTGAATATTGACATATTCGGAAACAAGTGTGAGATTACCGGCCACGAGTAAGGATGTACTCGTGGCAATAAAAATTATAAGCGCACAGGGATTGGCATGTTTCATACCTCCGTTGTAAATACGTACTCACCTCCGCTTGCCTTTTCCCCCAAGGCACTCCGCGCATTTTTTATTTTTCCTCGACGGCGTTCCCGTGACAGGTTTTATTACGTCCCGGTTGCGAGATAGTTTCTCTGCCGTTTACCACAGCTCGATAAAAAAGTACCTGCGACACAACCCTTGGTTGTGTGCGTAGTTGTGTGTGGTTTGTTTTGTCTTTGAATTGATGCTGGTGATTGGAGACTTTGCGGGGAATAGCGGCAAATCAAGAGCTGATGTGTTCAGCAAGGCCAGAGTCAAAATGAAAAAGACATTAATTCCTTTATTAGCTGTATTAACACTGATTCAAACGTCACTTGCCTTTGCGGATATGGGCAACGGCAAGAACCTTTATTCACAACGATGTGCCGTATGCCACGGAGCCGATATCAAGGGTACAGGGCCACTGGCCAGAAAAAGCACCCCCCCAACACCTGATCTGACCACTGCCGCTTTCAAGAAACGCCTCAATGATTATCCGGGCGTTATTGTTTCGTCGATCATACTTCGTCCAAGTGGAAGTCTGATTCCAAAAACCTTGCGAGAGAATGCTGTGAAGATCCCGCCACATGCCTGGACTATTAATGATCTGCGCGATTTGAATCAGTACATGAGTGGATTGATTTCAAAGAAATGACCATCTTGAAGTGAGCGATGGACACGTTAATCCAAGAGCCGCTTCAAGGTGTTTGCGAACGCGTTATTCAGTGAAAAGCTTTTCGCTTCAGACCTTATAACTCAGAGGGACAAACCCATGCGGACAAAGGTTGCAATCGTTGGAGCAGGCCCGGCCGGATTGATGTTGGGGCAGCTTCTTACGCTTATGAATATCAGCAACGTCGTTGTTGAGAGTCGATCAAAAGCATACGTAGAAGGCCGCAGTCGCGCCGGCCAGATAACCCCCGCTACGGTGCAGATTCTCACTGAAAGTGGTGTCGGTTCGAGGATTGCTTCTGAAGGAATGGTGCATTCTGCGCTGCAGTTTCATTATGACGGAGCGACACGCGAGCTGGATTTCCAGGCGCTCACCGGACGCACGGTGACCATTTACGGACAACAGGAAATTATCAAGGACCTGGTAGCAGCCCGTTTAAAAAGCGAGTCGCCGCTGCTGTTCGATGCTGCCGATGTTCAGGTTCACAATACCGATGGAAACGCGCCTGCCGTTTCCTTCAAGCACGACGGCAGACAACAGACGCTTGAGTGCGACTTTGTTGTCGGCTGCGACGGCTTTCACGGCATTTGCCGCCCACACATCGCTGACGCGCTGACCTGTTTTTCGCACACCTATCCCTTTGCCTGGCTGGCGGTTCTCGCCGAAATGTCACCCATTTCACCGGATGTTATTTTTTCCAGCCATGAAACCGGGTTGGCATTGTTCACCATGCGCTCCCCGAAAGTTTCAAGAATTTATCTGCAGTGTGCTCCGGACGAAGATCCCAATGAGTGGTCTGCCACGCGCATCTGGGAGCTTTTGCAATCACGGATTGAAGGACGGCCGGAGAAAGTCAACGGCGGGGCAATCATCGAAAAAAGTATTGTGCAGCTGAGAAGTTTTGTTGCTGAAAAGATGCAGAAGGGCAGGTTGTTCCTCGCGGGCGATGCCGCGCACATCGTGCCGCCTTCTGCAGCCAAGGGGCTGAACCTGGCCGTCTCCGATGCCAACATTCTTGCTCGCGCCTTTGAGCATTTTTATGCCAACGACAAGGATGATCTCTTGCTGTCGTATTCCGACATTGCCTTGAAGCAGGTGTGGCGGGATGTGCAATTTTCCCACTCGATGGCGATGTTGCTGCATCGTTACGATGACAACGCTCAATTCCACAGACGACTTCAGATCGCTGAACTTGATCGCATTCTCGGGTCTGGCCCGGCGGCGCAGAATTTCGCCGAACTGTGGGTCGGCAATCCTCCCTTCGCCGCATCGATTTAAATCAACCCGGGATCAAGTTGATCAACTGAACACAGGGAGTTGTGCAATGGATCAAACACGCAAGGTCCTGATTATTTTGCATCAGGAACACTCTACGCCTGGCCGGGTAGGTGTCCTCCTGAGTCAAATGGGATTTGAGCTGGATGTCCGCCGGCCGCGATTCGGTGATCCGCTTCCGCAGTGCATGGCAGAGCACGCCGGCGTGGCCATTTACGGCGGCCCGATGAGCGCCAATGACAACGACACGTATATTCGCGACGAGATCGACTGGTTAGCCAAGCCATTGAAGGAAGGCAAGCCGTTGCTGGGGCTTTGTCTGGGCGGGCAAATGCTGACTCGACACTTGGGGTCACGCGTCTACCGACTGGATAGCGGGACAACCGAGGCCGGTTATTACCCGATAACACCGTTGGCTGCTGCTCACGAAATAACGGCTGACGCCTGTGCACCTTTTCCCGACCATGTTTATCAATGGCACAGCGAAGGCTTCGATTTGCCGACAGGCGCCACGCAACTTGCCGCAGGCTCGACCTTTCCGGTTCAAGCCTATCGATATGCAACTAACGCCTACGCGTTGCAGTTTCACCCGGAAGTGACTTACGAGACGATCGATCGTTGGTCGACGCTGGGCACTGAACGCCTCAAAGCACCGGGTACCAAGCCTGCCGCCGAACATACTGCGGGTTGGCATCAACATGACTCCGCGGTGGCGACCTGGATCAAAGCGTTTCTTCCCAAATGGATCGGCTCGCCTGCTTGATAACTGAGTGTCCGAGTATCAAAACCCGGATGAATACCATCAGTGATGAATTAATTATCCTGGATTCGCTACGTGTGCGGGGATTGCGCAGTATGGACTTTCAACTTTGGATATTGTTTTGCGTGGTATTTCTTTCGGCCGCGATACTGCCTGGGCCGAATGTTGCCTTTTCCATGGCACAAGCCCTGGATCACGGTTTCAAGGAATCATTTCCGGGTGCCATTGGTTTCGGCCTGGCCAGTGGCGGGCACGCCGTTATAGTTCTATCCGGTCTGGGGATATTGGTAAGAGATAACCCCGGTATTTTGTTCTGGCTGAAATGGCTGGGTGTTGTCTATTTGCTCTACCTCGCTTTTAAAGCGTTGCGCTCGCACTCCCAGGTTGCAGTTGCAACTTCGCGCAAGCGTACCCCTCTGCAAATGTTTACCGGGGCCATGATTGTTTCATTTACAAATCCCAAGGGTATTTTGACCAACATCATCTTGTTCCCGACGTTCATCGATAAGGGCTTGCCTTATATTCCGCAATGCATTGCATTGGTGGCGACGGCAATATTCATCTCTACCTCGGTATATGCCCTATACATGCTTATGGCGGGGCATGCGGCGAAAATTCTTCGAACAAAACGCCAAATGAGTGTGGTGACGGGTGTTTTATATGTCGGCGTCGCTGCGGCCATTGCGACAACCATCTGAAAACTTACGAGCATTCAAGGAGGGATTCAGATTGATTGGCGTATTTGATTTCGGCAGCGGTGGCTTAACGGTGATGCGCGCGTTTGAGTCGGTTTTGCCCAATGAGCAGTTCGTCTATTTGGGCGATCATGGAAACGCACCCTATGGCAATGATGCCGCCGGCGATATCTATGATCTGACCCAGGCCGCCATTACGCGCCTTTTCAAGTATGGCTGCTCATTGGTGGTCATCGCCTGTAACACGGCGGTAGCCACCAGCCTGGAAAAATTGCAGCGGACATGGCTTCCTGAGATTTATCCCGATCGCAGAGTGATCGGCGTTGTTGCACCTGTTGCCGAACAGATCGCCAAGGCTGATGGTGATTATCCGGAACAGAGCGTCGCGGTTTTCGCGACTCAGCACACGGTTCAGTCAAATATCTTTGCGCTGCAAATCAACAATCGACGCCCCGCTATAAAGGTGTACCAACAAGCCTGTCAGGGCCTGGCGTTGCTCATTGAGCAAGGTGCGCCTGAGGACGTACTGCGAACGGAGCTTCGTAAACATATCAATGCGCTCCTGAGTGCTGCTCCACATGTTCCGGACGTTTGCGTACTGGGTTGCACGCATTATCCGATTGTTGAACACCTCTGGCGCAGCGAACTGCCGGATTCAATGCAACTGATTTCCCAGTCCAATGCCGCTGCTGAGAGCCTGGTTGCGTACCTGAAAAGCAATCCTCATTTTTCCACTGCAAGAACGGCAGGCAACACGTTCTTGACGACTGGCGACATTGAAACCGTTTCAGAGCGAGCCTCGTTGTTCTACGGGGCGAAGGTGGCGTTTGCAAAAATTGATGCATAGCTGATCGCAGCAAGTTTCGCTCTTTGTCCCCCCGTGGCACACGGAGTGGAAGGTTAGATAAAACGGATAATCAATACTTCAGGAGAAAGCGATGAAACTGGTTGGCATGATGGGCTCACCCTATGTTCGGCGCGTGGCCGTTTCGATGCGGCTGATGGGGCTGGAACATGAGCATCGGCAGATCTCGGTGTTCCGCGATACGGATGAGTTTCGAACCATCAATTCGGTGGTCAAGGCGCCGACGCTGATTTGCGAAAACGGCGAAATGATCATGGATTCATCGATGATCCTTGATTATCTGGAGTCGCGGGTCGCACCGGACCGCAGTCTGATGCCGAAAGATTCGGCAGAGCATCAAAAGGTACTTTCACTGATTGGCCTTGGTCTCGCGGTTTGCGAAAAAGCGGTTCAGCTTGAATATGAGTACAACAAACCGGTCGCGTATCACTATGAGCCTTGGCAAACGCGCGTCACCGAGCAATTGCATGCCGCACTGGCGCTTCTGGAAAAGGCTGCAGCCAGCGCCAATCCCTGGCTTGCAACGGCACAGCTGTCTCAGGCCGATGTCACCGTGGCCGCTGCCTGGCGCTTCACCCAGTTCAGGGTGTCCCACCTGGTCGAGGTCCAAAGTTATACCGCGCTTGCCGCGTACGCTGACCAGGTCGAGCGACTGCCGGAGTTTGTTGCTACGCCCCTGAAATAAGCCCTGTGCCTGCCCCGGTGTCGGGGCAGGCCGCATCACCGCACCGTACAGAATCCCTCTCAATCGCAATGGCAAATCTGATCGCAGGGCTTTGACGCTCTTGGCCGATCGGGTACTGCGTGATCAACCGGAGACACAAGGATGTTGAGCCTAGAAGATTTTTTTGCCTACGGCGAAGCGGGGTATACCCACGTGCCGCTTTGGCAGAGCCTGCCGTTGCCGACAGGGGTCGAAGCCATTGCGCTGTACCAGGTTTTAGCCAACTGCGGGCAAGACTATCTGTTCGAAACCGGGCACTGGCACGAGGGTGTGTTCGAGCAGGCGTACTCGGTGATTGGCCTGCCTTGCAGTCAACGCGTCGAACTCGATGAGGGCGTCTTGCGCGTGTACCGCGACGGGCAGATTTCGGCGACGATTGAATGCGCTGATCCGTTGGCAGAACTGGGCAAGTTGCAGCAGGACTTTCGTATCCCGCAATGCCCGGGTCTGCCTTCTTTCAGTGGTGGGTTCTTTGGCTATTTCGGTTTCGAAACGACTCGGCTGATCGAACCGCGTCTGCGTCGAGTGCCGCGCAAGCCCTCAGGTTTTCAGCTGCCTGATGTATTGCAATTGATCAGCATGGATCTGGTCGTGCTGGACCACCGCGCGCACCTGGCTTATTGCATCGTGCATGAACGCCCGAAGGCGCTGGGCGATTATCAAGGTGGCCAGGACCGGCTCAATCGACTCGTCGCACATCTGCGTCCACTGCTCGTACCGCCTGCACCCGGCGGACACGTGTTCGAGGTGACAACACCGGCCGCCGAGTCGGCGTTCCCGCAGCCTGCGTTCGTGGAGGCCGTGGCACGGATCAAGGACTACATCGCGGCGGGCGATGTGATGCAGGTGGTTTTATCCCAGCGCATGAGCCTGCCTTTCGAGGAGGACGCTGTCGCGCTGTACCGGTCCCTGGCTGATCTGGGCCACACACCCTACCGCTACTTGTTGAATCTGGGCGACTGCCAGGTGGTCGGCGCCTCTCCGGAAATGTTGTTTCGGCAGGATCAGCAAACGGTGACCACCCGGCCAATGGCAGGTACACGCCGGCGGGGCAGTGGGGTGGTCGAAGACCATCGACTCAGGGATGAACTGCTCGCTGATCCGAAGGAAATTGCCGAGCATATGATGCTCGTCGATCTGTCGCGCAATGACCTCGGCCGGTTGGCCCGCGTGGGCAGTGTGCAGGTGACGCAGTTGCTCAATGTGGAATATTTCTCCCATGTCATGCACATCGTCTCAACCGTGACCGGCGACGTAACTGACCACGTCACCGGGCTGGATCTGCTCAAAAGCATTTTCCCCGCAGGCACGCTGAGTGGCGCGTCGAAGGTGCGTGCACTGGAAATCATTGCCGAACTGGAACCGCATTCTCGCGGGGTGTATGGCGGCGCGATCGGTTATCTGGACTGGAGCGGACGCGCCGATCTGGCGATCGCCATTCGAACCGGGTTGCTGCAAGACGCTCGACTCTACATCCAGGCCGGCGCCGGCGTGGTGCAGGATTCGGTAGCCGATCGCGAGTGGCAGGAAACGCTGGAGAAAAGCCAGTTGCTGCGGGTTGCCGCCGGCCGCTGTCAATCGATCGCCCAACGTCAGGAGTTGCCGTATGCACTTAATGATCGATAACTACGACTCCTTTACCTACAACATCGTGCAGTACCTGGGCATGCTCGGGGCTGAGGTTGAAGTGCGTCGCAATGACGAAGTGACCTTGGCCGACATCGAAGCGCTGGCGCCAGAGTCCTTGATTGTTTCCCCAGGGCCGTGCTCGCCAACTGAAGCGGGCATTTCCCTTGCGGCCATCCATCGTTTCGCAGGCCGTTTGCCGATATTGGGCATCTGTCTGGGTCATCAATGCATCACTGCTGCTTTCGGCGGTGAGGTGCGCAGGGCGCGGCAGGTGCTGCATGGCAAGGTTTCCCGTATCAGTCACGACAGTCGTGACCTGTTCGACGGCTTGCCTGACAACTTGCAAGTCGCGCGGTATCACTCGTTGGTGGCCGGTGTCTTGCCCGACGAATTGCTGGCTACTGCGCACGTGCTGGATGACGACGGCATGCCGGGTGAGATCATGGCGCTGCGGCACCGCGAATGGCCGATCCATGGCGTGCAGTTTCACCCCGAGTCATTGATGACGCCGCAAGGTCTGGCGATGTTGGCCAATTACCTGCAACTGGTTGAGCGAGGCCGTCTGACCATGGGCGCGCCCTGAGCGCTTGCTGCCCGGACGGTCGGTTTGAGGAATCCATTGCTTCGCCTTAATAGTAACCATTACTATTCACACCCCTTTCCTCAGCACGTCGCCAACCCCCCATGCGTCCCTGCAGACCCGGCTTTTTCGAGCATTACGAAGAGTTGATCGGCACCTGGACTCGTCGCCTGCGCAACCGTTCGCAGGCCGAGGATCTGGCGCACGACACCTTTGTGCGGGTGCTTGAGTCCGATTCGGCAGGGGTGCAGCAGCCACGGGCGTATTTGCATCAGACCGCGCGCAATATTGCGGTCGACGGCTATCGGCGTGAGGATCGGCGCGGCGCCATGGAGTCGGAGGCAATCGATCACAGTGAGTCGTCGTCCGGCGACCCGGAGCATTACATGCAGGCGATCCAGCTGGCCGACTCGATCGAGCGGGCGCTCAGCGAGCTGCCGGTCAATTGCCGGAAGATTTTCGTCTGGCAGAAGATCGAAGGCCTGACCCAGGCCGAAATCGCCGAACGCCTGGGGCTGTCCAAGAACATGGTCGAAAAGTATATGATCCGCACCCTGCGGCATCTGCGTGATCGCCTCGACGGGCTGCAATCGTGAATGTGCTTCATGGCGAAAAGATCGCAGCCTTCGGCAGCTCCTACAGAGGGCTGTGTGTCTTTATATTCCCGGCCAAACAGGACATTCCATGATGGATACGCGTGATTGCGCGTGCGGGCAAACAACGGTGCGCGATGACGCGGCTCGCTGGTTTGTGCGTTTGCAGGAGCCGGCCGTCAGTGCCGACGAGCAGCAGCGCTTCGACGCCTGGCTGAATCAACATCCGCAGCACCGTGATGAGTTCCAGTTGCTGCAGGGGCTGTGGACGGCGGCTGATTTGCTGCCAGCGCCACGCCTCAAAGCGCTTGCTGAAACGCCGCCAACCCGCCGTGAACGCCGTCCGTTGTTGCGTTATGCCGTGGCCGCGAGTGTGCTGGCGGTGGCGCTCGGGCTGGGTTTGTTCAGTGGTTTGAATCATCCGGGCGGCTACAGCGCCGAGTTCGCCACAGCGTTGGGCGAGCGCAAACATGTGGCGCTGCCGGACGGTTCGGTGATTGATCTGAACAGTCGCAGCCGCTTGCAGGTGCGCTTTGAACAGGATCGTCGCGTCATCGAGTTGAGCGAAGGCGAGGCGATGTTCAGCGTTGCGCACGACACCTCGCGACCGTTCGTGGTCGAGACCGGCAATGGCAAGGTCACAGTCACCGGCACGCGTTTCGATGTGCGCCGCGATGTCACGCAAACCCGCGTGGCGGTGGAGCAGGGCACGGTGAAAGTGCAGGGGCGTGAGGCCCCGGATAATCAATTCATCAACCTGACCGCCGGCCTCGGCACCGCTGTCGATGCACAAGGCAAAGTCGCCGCCGCCTATGCAGTCAACGCGGCGGAGCTGACGGCGTGGCGCAGTGGCAAACTGGTGTTCAACAACGCCAGCCTCAGCGAAGTGGTGGCCGAAGTGTCGCGCTATCGTGAGAAGCCGCTGACCGTGGCCAACCCGACCGTGGCCAGTCTGCGCCTGACCAGCGTGTTCAAATCCGACAACACCGACGCCTTGCTCAAGGCCTTGCCGAGCATCCTGCCGGTGGCCGTTCGCACTCTCGCGGATGGCAGTCAGGAAATAATCGCAAAATAAAATTCAGGTTTTTTTCGAGTTCATCGTCTTCCTGTTCAACTGCAACTGGTTTGCATTAACAGCCGCACACTCTTGCGATCCACAGGACTACGTACGACGTGAAAAACACCACAGCCAACAACAAAAAATCCCCTTGGTTACCGCTGGCCCTTGCGCTGGCGGTCAACGCGGCGATGCCACTGGCATTCGCTGGCGAAGCGATTCATATCCGCGCACAGCCACTGGGTCAGGCCCTCAGCGAACTCGGTCAGCAGACGTCGCTGCAAGTGTTTTTCAGTCCGGACCTGGTCGCCGGCAAACAGGCGCCGGCAGTTGACGGTGATATCTCTCCGGAGCAGGCGTTGCGTCAGTTGCTGCAGGGCAGCGGTCTGGATTATCAGATCAACGAAGGTTCGGTGACCCTGTCGCCAGCGGCAACTTCCGCCGCTGGCAACGGCCCGCTGGAATTGGGCGTGACCGACATCAAGGTGGTCGGCGACTGGCTCGGTGATGCCAATGCCGCCGTGGTGCAGAACCACCCCGGCGCGCGCACGGTGATCCGCCGCGAAGCGATGGTCGAGCAGGGCGCGATGAACGTCAGCGACGTGCTCAAACGTGTGCCGGGGGTGCAGGTGCAGGATTCCAACGGCACCGGCGGCAGCGATATTTCCCTCAATGTCGGCGTGCGCGGTCTGACCTCGCGCCTGTCGCCGCGCTCCACCGTGCTGATCGATGGCGTGCCGGCGGCGTTCGCCCCGTATGGCCAGCCACAACTGTCGATGGCGCCGATTTCCTCGGGCAACCTCGACAGCATCGACGTCGTGCGTGGCGCCGGTTCTGTGCGTTATGGGCCGCAGAACGTCGGCGGGGTGATCAACTTCGTCACCCGCGCGATTCCGGAAAAAGCCACCGGTGAAATCGGCACCACCCTGGAAACCACTCAGTACGGTGGCTGGAAACACATCGACACCGCGTTCCTCGGCGGCACTGCCGACAACGGCATGGGCGTGGCGTTGCTGTATTCCGGCGTCAACGGTAACGGCTACCGCGAGCGCAACAACGGCAACGACATCGATGACGTGTTGCTCAAGACCCACTGGGCGCCGACCGATCAGGACGATTTCAGCCTCAACTTCCACTACTACGACGCCACGGCCGACATGCCCGGCGGTCTGACGCAAAAACAGTACGACGACAAACCGTACGATTCGGTGCGTGACTACGATCAATTCACCGGGCGGCGCAAAGACGTGTCGTTCAAGTGGATCCGTCAGATCGACGAGCGCACTCAAGCGGAAATTCTGACGTATTACACCGACAGTTTCCGTGGCAGTACCATCGCCGCCCGCGACCAGAAAACCCTCAGCTCCTACCCGCGTTCCTACTACACCCTGGGCATCGAACCACGGGTGTCGCGGGTTTTCGATGTCGGCCCGACCACCCAGGAAGTCAGCGTCGGTTATCGCTACCTGAAAGAGGCGATGCACGAATCGTCGAGCCGTGTGGCGCTGGTCAACAACCAGCCGGTGCTCACGCCGACCTCCGATGGTCATGTGTTCCAGGACCGCACGGGCGGCACCGAGGCCAACTCGGTGTACATCGACAACAAGATCGACGTCGGCAACTGGACCATTACTCCGGGCATTCGCTTCGAACACATCAGCACCGACTGGCATGACCGCGCGGTGCTCGACACGGCCGGCAAACCGGTGCAGGCGAAAAACCGCAGCATCGAGAGCAATGAACCGCTGCCGGCGCTGAGCGTTATGTATCACCTGTCGGACGCCTGGAAACTGTTCGCCAACTACGAAACCTCGTTCGGCAGCCTGCAGTATTTCCAGCTCGGTCAGGGCGGTTCGGGTGATCAGACCGCCAACGGTCTGGAGCCGGAAAAGGCCAAGACCTACGAGATCGGCACGCGCTACAACGATGACGTGTGGGGCGGGGAAGTGACGCTGTTCTACATCGACTTCGACGACGAGCTGCAATACATCAGTAATGACGTGGGCTGGACCAACCTCGGCGCGACCAAGCACCAGGGCATCGAAGCGTCGGTGCATTACGACATGGCGGCGCTGGATCCGCGTCTCGATGGCTTGACCGCCAACGCGGGTTTCACCTACACCCGCGCCACGTACGAAGGTGAGATACCGGGCTTCAAGGGTCGTGATTTGCCGTTCTATTCGCGTCAGGTGGCGACCGTCGGTTTGCGTTACGACATCAACCGCTGGACTTACAACATCGACGGTTTCGCTCAGTCGAAACAGCGCTCGCCGGGCACCGGTGTGAATGCCGACGGCAGCTTCAACGGCAACTACATCACTGACGGCACGGCGGACGGGCAATACGGCGACATCCCGGGTTACGTGACCTGGAACGTGCGCGGCGGGTATGACTTTGGGCCGCAGGTGTCGAATTTGAAGCTGGGCGCCGGGGTGAAAAACGTCTTCGACAAGCAGTACTTCACCCGCTCCAGCGACAACAACTCGGGGATGTATGTTGGCGCTCCACGCACGTTCTTTGTGCAGGCCAGTGTAGGTTTCTGATAGACCGCATCAGCTTCTTCGCGAGCAGGCTCGCTCCCACATGGATCACTGAAATCCTGTGGGAGCGAGCCTGCTCGCGAAGCTTTTAGACTTTAAGGACTTTGCCGCCGATGGCTACTGCAACCAACAGCACCGCCATCAAGCCAAAGGCGAAACTCAGACTGCTGGCATGGGCGACAAAGCCGATCACCGCCGGCCCGGCCAGAATCCCGGCATAACCGAGCGTGGTAATCGCCGGCACGGCGATGCTCTCCGGCATCACCGTCTGCTTGCCCACCGCCGTGTACAGCACCGGCACGATGTTCGAGCAGCCAGCGCCGACCAGCGCGTAACCGAGCAATGCCGCTTCCCAGCTCGGTGCAAATGTCGCCAGAAACAAACCGGCCGCTGCCAACAGACCACCAAACAGAATGATCCGCGTTGCACCGACAATCCGCACAATCCGGTCACCCATCAAACGCCCGGCCGTCATGGTCAGGGCAAACGCCGCATAGCCCAACCCCGCGTACGCCGTGTCGATCCCGCGTTCCTGCGCCAGAAACACCGCGCTCCAGTCCAGTGCCGCGCCTTCGGTGAGAAAGACGATGAAGCACATCCCGCCGATAAACAGCACGATGCCGTGCGGGATGGCGAATGCCGGGCCCGAGCTTTCACTGCCGTAGGGCAACATGTGCGGCACGCACTTGAACAACGCCGCGATCAGCACGACGACCACCACCAGCATGGCGGCCAGTGGCGTCAAACCCAGGCCGAGCAAGGCACTGACACCCGCCGCGCCGACAATCCCGCCGAGACTGAACAAGCCGTGGAAACCCGACATCATGTTCTTGCCGCTGGCGCGCTCGACGATCACCGCTTGCAGGTTCACCGTCGAATCCACCGTGCCGAGGCCGGCGCCAAACATGAACAGCGTGGCGATCAGCGCCGGTATCGACGACACCGTCGCCAGTAACGGCAGCGCCGCGCAGATCAACAACGTGCCGCCGGTGGCGACGCGGCGACAGCCGAAGCGTGTGGCTAGAATCCCCGCCAGCGGCATCGCCAGAATCGAACCGACGCCGAGGCACAACAGCAGCAATCCCAGCGTGCCTTCATCCAGTCCGGCGCGGGCCTTGGCGTACGGCACCAACGGCGCCCACGCGGCAATGCCGAGCCCAGCGATGAAAAAGGCGATGCGCGTAGACATCTGTTGCAGGCGTCCGGGGACGAAGCTGTCTTGAGGGTTGAGGCTGGTCATATCGATCCTTGGCAAAAAACATCGCGTCCCCGAAGGACAGTGATTCAGCGACGAGGTTCGATCGCCGGCCATTCGGGGAAGTACAGGCAACATCGTAACCTGTGGGAGCAAACCTGCTCGCGAAGGCGGAGTGTCAGTTTAAAAAATATCGGCTGACCCACCGCTTTCGCGAGCAGGCTCGCTCCCACATTGAATGGAGCGGGCTCACTAATCAGCGGTCATGCGCCGATTCCTGTGGGAGCGAGCTTGCTCGCGAAGGCGGTATATCGGATAAAGAATATCGACTGACACACTGCATTCGCGAGCAGGCTCGCTCCCACATTGAATGGAGCGGGCTCACTAATCAGCGGTCATGCGCCGATTCCTGTGGGAGCGAGCCTGCTCGCGAAGGCGGTATATCGGATAAAGAAAATATCGGCTGACACACTGCATTCGCGAGCAGGCTCGCTCCCACATTGAATGGAGCGGGCTCACTAATCAGCGGTCATGCGCCGATTCCTGTGGGAGCGAGCTTGCTCGCGAAGGCGGTATATCGGATAAAGAAAATATCGGCTGACACACTGCATTCGCGAGCAGGCTCGCTCCCACAAGGGATTGCGTTTTACAGTGGAGGCTTGAGGGAATCTAACAGCAAGGGCCGGTGATGACGCAGTTCTACGATGCACGGGGCAATATTTACGGGGTGATTTCGCCGCAGGCATTGCGCGAGGCGGGCATTGATTTACCGGCCAGTGCCGCGCAGTGTGCTGCGTCGAGACAGGCCTGGAGCCGCGCCGCCATCACGCTGTGCTGCGACTGGCCCGAAGACCAACGCCCGGCGACCAGCAAATCCCATCGCAGCGACGGCCTGCTGATCGGCCCGTTCCAGACGTCGGCACCGTTCGACGTATTGATCGTCAACACCGACGGTACGCTCGCCGAGCGCAGTGGCAATGGCCTGACGATTTTCTCGCAGGCGCTGACCGAACAAGGCTTGATGCCGGAGGAGGGCGCGTTGTTGCGCGTGCATCATGACAAGGGTGACGCGGTAGAAACCTCGGTGAAACCGGCTGAAGTCGAAGGTGTTCAAGGTTACTGGCTTGATCTCGGTCAACCGGATTTCGGGCCGGGTGCGGTCGCTGCGCAGACTGTGCAAGACATCGAGTTCAATGCTCGGGACGTGAGCCACGTCCAGCCCTTGGCACAACTTGATCCCGACTGGGCGCACAGCCAATTCGTGCGCATTGGCAATCCGCATTGCGTCACGCTGCTCGGTGATGCAGCGGCGTTGCCAAGCAATGAACAGATGCGTGAATCGCCACTGAACGAAGGCCTGACCCAAATTGCCTACGCCACACCCGTCGGCGCCGGAGATCCATGCCCGGCAGGCGTCAATCTGCAATGGGCAGTGCTGGAATCACCACAGAAAATCCTCGCCCGGGTGTTCGAGCGCGGCGAAGGGCCGACGGCCTCATCCGGCACCAGCGCGAGTGCGGTGGCCTGCGCGGCCTGGCGTGTGGGTTGGGTGGCGGCCGGTGAAGTGCAGGTGATGATGCCCGGCGGCACAGCACCGATCCTGCTTGACGCAGAACACGGGCAATTGCGCGGCGTCAGATTGTTTGGCACCGCGCGACGGATGGCGCACTGAACGCCGTGCACGCGGTTATTTCTGGGTGGACTCGGGAAGAGGGCGCACGCTTTGCAGCGTATGCATCAGCAGCGTTTTTACCTGTTCAAAACCCAAAGGTTGATGATTCGCGAAGCTTTCGACTTTCAGCACCAGCGCAGGACTGCTCTCGGAGTTTGTATGCCCGGCAGTAAGAGTGAAGCGTTCCGCGGTTTCTCTTTCGCCGTTATCCGGATCAATACCTCTATAGCGGGCACCGCCAATAACACCGTCAATAGCGCCGATTTTGGCAGGCTCAGGGCCAAACCTGTTGCGTTCAACGGCGTTCGCGAACGGATTGGCAAACATTGTGGAGGTTAACAAGGGTAAAAGCTTCAGCGCTTTATCACTTTCATTGCTCAAGTTCAGGCTGTAAAGAAGGCGCGGATTTTTGGTGGGATGCCATGCCAGCGTAACAGCGTAATTCTCGCGGCCATTGTCGGCAATAAAGCCGAAAGGCAAGCAAAACCCCGGCTCTTGCGGTATTTCGAATGGGGCTCGCGGGCGGAAATTTGCCAGTACTGTCTGGACTTTGGGTTTCAGTGTTTCCAGCGCTTGGTCAGTTTGGTTACCTGGCGTACTGTCAGTGACGGTGAAACGGTAGACGTGGTCGCCACGCCAAAGCAATGCGACCAGTTTTCCGGGGGCCCAGGAAATCTGTGCATCGGCTATGTCCCAGTCCACATAACGCTCTTGCTCAAATTGGGCATCAGACGGATAGGTGGCGAGCTCTTTTTGATAAGTTTCAAGCTCTGACTGGAGTTTCTCGGTGGGCCGCCCACTTTCGGTAAACGCTGCGATGGTGCCTCTGAGCAGGACGGTCTCTGAATAGAGTTTGCTCAAGCGTACGCGTTTGTCTTCCAATGCATACCGTTCAGCTTTCAAGGCGTTGAATTGTTCTGGGTTACTCTGCTCCAGCTCCCATGTCAGCGCTTGTTTGATGGCGTCTATTTTTTTTTCTATGGCGCGTGTTTGCGCGCCTTCCATGTCAGGGCCGTGGCGATCTTTCAACTGCTGAAAAACCGCCAGTGTTGTCGGTGGACTGACCTCGATATCGAAGAGATAGCCATTTTTCCGGAAAGGGCTGTCGCCATAGCTCAGTTGCTTTTCGCTGGGGTCAATATTAGGCGAATAGATTCCAAAGTCCGGATAGTTCCAGTGCCCGCCGGCGACGTGCCATTCAATGTCTCCCGGTACATCGAACAGCGTCCGGCCGAGGCACTCGGTACGCCATTTCGGGTTATCTGCAGGGGCTGCATTTGCCCAAGCCTCAGTTGGCGTCAAAAGTGCCAGCATCAGGGGGAGATGGCGCATCAGGTTCTTTCCTTGCTCTGAGTGTCTTGCGCTAAAACGGCATAGTGCTGAGATGTTGCAGCTCTGTCACGCGTGGGTTCGATTTTCGCCAGGATCGTAAGGTTGAACCCTGAGTTATTGTTTTCGTATTTCGTCCAATGGATCGGAAGTGCGGTGATGAATCCACATACTGTGGTCGGGTGCTTGCCGGCCATGGTGCTGAGCCAGAATTCTTTTTCAAAGGGCATGGCGTTGCTTGCACCTTTGACCGCGGCGCTAGAAGAGGGCGGTGCGACCGATACCTGTCCCCACAGTGGCCATATGGATGCGTCGTTGCGAGGGACGTGGCGAAAAGCCTGCTCATAGGCCTCTGCATTGCTGAAGGCCTGACGCTGGATCGCTTGCCATGTCGCGGCCGCTGCGGGGGTTGCGATGACTTTCTCCAGATCACTGGCGGGTTGTACCGAGTTTTTTCGTGGTTGTGCATTCAAGGCAAAAATTTTTCGCCATAAATCTGTGCGCAATTGTTTGACTTGAGGGCATACCGGATATTGCATGCGGCCATTGATCGATGTGGGAAGTGAGGTTGATCCAGCCACGACAACAGCCAATTCCGAGTCTCGATCTCCCATCTGACTACGATCATTTATGTTGGCGCTGCCAAGAATGGCGATCCGATCATCAGCGATCAGCAATTTGCTGTGAATGTAGATCTGTTCTGTGACCGGTTGCTGATTGATTTCCTCCCAGGAGCGCAAATTCAAAAGGGTCAGGTAGCGGCTCCAGTCTTCGTCTTCAAACACTCTCTTCGTTTCGGTGCGGTCTTTGAAAAACTTGATGGACTCTATGGCTTGAGTCTCTGTTTTGCCCCTGTCCATTTGAGCTTTTATGGCCATCGCTCGTTGGATACGCTTGATCAGACTCTGCTCTCCCAGAGAGAGACTTTGCATGGTCAAGTGCACTTGAGTCATCAGGTTCAGGGCATTCAATGGACCTTCTGGATGAACGGGAAGCACCATGTAAACGTGAAAGTTCTCGCCCATTTCGATTGCCCGTTCGATACGCTCAGCGAGCGCCTCGCAGAGAGGGTTCTTGATCGCATTTTGGGGTGTTTGCATGCCTTTGAGTATTTCGACGGTGGACTGGTTGCTCAGTACCTGCATCACTCCCTGTGTGAACGTCTCCGCCTCTTTGTTGCGAATCATTCTGGCAAGTTCGAAGTAATCCACATTGGCCAGGCTTTTGGGATTGTCTTGTAGATTCCCCAACCGCAGCCTGTCCTTGTATATCTCGTAGCCGGGAAGGCCTTCAATCTTCATCAGGCTTTGCATGGGTCCCGCAGTGACAGCAGCAGTTTCAGCACTGTCTGCACCATATTCACTCTGGAAAAACTGGTTTTCAATGTAGATGAAGTGCTGCGCGCCAGAGATAGCCTGAAGCATCGCCTGCAAGCAGTTGGCTTGCACGCCGTTGGGGGCAGCAGACGTCAGGTTATGCCCTGCCTTGGCAGCGCCTTGTCGCTCTTCGTTGCGCATGCGCATCGGGGCGCTGCGAAGAACCTGTACGTTCATTTCGCCCGTGGGCGCGACACGTTCGGGTTGCGCAAGATAGTGAGCCTTGAAAGGGACAGGCTCGAGGTTTTTCGTCGCAAATTTCAGCAGACCGATCAGCGCGCTTGGCATTTTTTGCACCTTGCCATCAAAGCGAGCCTGCAAACTGTTCCATCGGTCAATAAAGTTGCGCGACAAGTCATAAACAGAGCTGCCCTCCAGGCGCATGTGGACGTCATGCCAAGGCATTCGCGGCTGCGTTTTGTCGTCGAGCATCATCCCACCACGCGGCAGCAGGCGAGTCGCTGGATCGGCCAGGTACGAATAGGGCTCGTCCTTTTGAGTCTCACTCAAACGATCAAGTACCGAATGCAGATAGAGGATGAATGGCGTGGCGATCTGCTCAAGTTCCTGCAGGGCTTTGGCAGTAAGAATCGGAGAAGGTGTGTTGTTGATCCAGGCGTAAAAAGCCCCCAGTCCAGTCTGCTGGATCCATAGACTGGTCAGTTCGCTGCCCTCGTTCAACAACTTGTCCGTGAGCTGCCCTCCAGACTTTATGATTTGCGTGGCCCAAGTCGACAGGTCCTGTTGCAGTTGATCCAACTGCGGAGTGACTCTTTGCACCCACATCTGGACTTCACTCTTGAGCTGGCCGACCTGATTTTGCAGTCTGGCGCGGCCCGATTGAGTCATGGACGTCAGCATCGGAACTTTCTGTTGCGCGCGTACCAACCAGTCTTCGACTCGTTGCTGAATGGCTGAAGCTTCTTGCGGTTTTTCCAGCCACACACCGATCGCCAGACTTATGGATTTTGCCTCCTGACGCAATTCAGTCAGGGTACTGTCGGTTTTTTTCAGGGTCTGAGCTTCTTGATCGATAGTGTTAACCGCGCCGTCCAGTGAGACCTTCCATTGACGCAGGGTGTTTTTCCAGGCTTCCAGGTTGTCACCGGTCATCTGTCTTTTAACAAACTCGGCAATATAAAGGACGCTTCCGGTGGAGTACGCAGCGCCTGCGCCAAGCAAGCGCATGCCATCCTTGCCCTTGTCCGAGAACCACTCACCCACCTCTTTTTTTGCCTGACGGAGTACGTTGAACATTTTGTTGTCCATGGCCCAGGCCAGCTTGCGCTGGGCTTTGCTCAGCACATCGCCTTCCAGCAACGCTGCGCTGATCAACTCGACGGTCGTCATGTAGGGGTATTGTTGGTGTGGATCGATTTCCTTGAGCGCAGGGATGCAAGGGTTGTAAAACTCGTTCGCAGTTCTTCCATCGGCGGCAAGCCGAAAGTTGTTGTCATCACGACGGCCATAGGCGAGGTCGATTCCGCCGACGTAAGCAACTTCGTTGTCGATCACTACCATTTTCTGATGGTGAGAAAAGAACAGCCCGAGACTACCCATATCACTTTGCTGGATCGCTGGCAGACACCAGACTTTTTTCTTCTTGAGACCTGCGTTCAGAATAAATGCAGCCACCATGGTTTCCAGGTCGCCAGTATCGACGGCAGCCTTGGGGGACAACCACGGCATGAGGTAGATATCCGGCGTCTCACCTTTTTTTCGCAGAGCGTGATTCAGGCAGTCCCAAAGACGGGTGTCACCCTCAAGGCGGACTTCGTAGTTGATTTGCCAACCGGAAATGAAAATCGACTTTTTGGCGTTTTTAATCGCACTGGCGACGTCTTTGAAGTAATCGCTACCGGTAGTGAAAAATTTGACCAGGTTGCCCGGGCGCTCTGGTGAAAAGGCTTCGCCATACGTTGAGTTACCCTTGATGAACCAACCTGGTGCAGAAGTGGCAGTGAAGGCTTCTCCGTCTTTCGAGTTCAGCTGGTTCAGTTGTTTGGACTGAATGCCGTTCAAATGGCTCATGCCTTGAATTCCTTTAACTTGTCGAACAGTGCGATGCCGTCAGCCATGGTCAGGTTCTCCAGGGCACTGCGCTTGTCGGTGCTGGCTTGCGCATGATCTGGATTCGCGTGGGGCTCGCTGCTGAAGTCCATGCTGGCCAATGCCAGCATTTCACGCTGAACCTCTGACCACCCCGTGTCGGTATGCGCTTTCAGGGCGACACACTGGCCTGGGTAAACCAACCAGAACAGTTCCGGATTCTGCGAGTATTCGAGGGAGAGTTTTTTCTGCGCCTCCTCGGAAAGAATGACCCTGCCGTCGTCATCGGTTTCGCCTTTGGCAATGACATCACTTTCGGGTACACGGCCCAGTTTCTTCCAGGTGGGCTCACTCATTTTGATGATTCGCCACGCAGTATTGGCCAGCGCGAAGGATCCCTCGCCTGGCCTGTCCGCTAGACGAATATCGAAACGAAGGTTTTTCTGTTCGACAGGTGCGACGGGTGATTGCGCATTGCCCTGAGCGCGATCCATCAGGTGGCCTGCCTTGTCCTTATCCACAGGAATCGGCAGGGTGGGTGTCAGTATCGCAATCCCCGAACCACTTCCAGCCGCACCCCCGGCATTGATTTTCACCACTGGGCCGATCACCGTGATGCCGCCGCCATCGAGTTTGATGAAGCTGCCACCGGCCTTGATTGTCAGCTCCGTACCGGCCTCAATCACCATTTTATCGCCAGCCCTGAGATGGATTTCCTGGCCAGCGCTGGTCAGTTGGGCGGTGCCGAGTTTGACGTGCTGGTTCTGGCCGACGGTCAGGTGATCGTTGGCTTTGACCTCAACCTTGCGGTCGGAAATCGTGGTGCGGTGTTCTTCGGCCTTCAGCTCGGTATAGGTGTTCTTCACCACCGTGTCATGACGTTCATTCCCGACCCGAATCTTCTGATCGTGCTCAACGTTTTCATCCCAATCACGCTGGGCATGAATGTAGATCTGCTCCGCACCTTTCTTGTCTTCAATGCGCAGTTCGTTGTACCCACCGCCACCCGGTGAGCTAAGCGTTTTGAACACGCTGCGGGTCTTGTTCGCCGGCAGT